>Ga0116193_1000545_pt1 | contig 35281 bp, 36 predicted proteins | sample AD_UKC115_MetaG_FD_89892 | JGI IMG/M metagenome (GOLD analysis project Ga0116193, IMG submission 89892) | Active sludge microbial communities of municipal wastewater-treating anaerobic digesters from Hong Kong - AD_UKC115_MetaG | ecosystem: Engineered > Bioreactor > Anaerobic > Digestate... | reverse complement strand
AGGCGATGCCGTTGGAGATCAGGTTGGCCAGGGCCGTCACCAGCAGCGTCTGGTCCCCCAGCACCCGGAAGCCGCTCGGCGTGTCGGTCGCGATGCTGATCTCGGCGTTGTCGGCCACCACCTTGTTGCGTGAAATCGCCTCCGCCACAACGGTATCCACGCTGACGGTGTCGAGGTCGGGCAGCGGTTCGGCACCCTGCAGCCGTGACAGTTCGATCAGCTCACCGACCATGTTCGCCAGCCGGTTGGACTCCGCGAGCACTTTCGTGCCGAACCGGCGGACGGTATCGGGGTCATCGGCCGATTCCAGCAGTGCTTCGGCGAGCACGCCCATGGCACCGACCGGCGTCTTGAGTTCGTGACTGACGTTGGCCACGAAATCACGTCGGGTGGCCTCCAATCGGGCGTACTCGGACTGATCGTCGGCGTAGAGCACGGCGAACCGGCGGTCCGCGCGGGTCAACAGGCTCACATGCCCGCGCACCGACAGGGTGGCCCGCCCGGGGGCGCCGCTGCGGCGCTGGGACAGATCGACGTCGCGGCTCTCACCGGTCATCAGGGTGCGCTGCGCGGCGGTCCACGCCCGTTCGTCGAGGCGGCGGTCGACCACCAGTCCGAGGTCCTCGGCGCGGGCATTCATGAAGACGACGTCACGGTGGGTGTCGACGACGGCGACGCCGATCGGAGCGCCGGCGATGATGTGCTCCAACATCTGCGAGACGGTCACGCCGGCCTGCTCGGCGGCCAGCCGGCGGTGGCGGTCAATCCAGCGGGGGGCCACCACAGCTCCGATCACGATCCCCGCGACGAGGAAGATCCCGGCGACGATCAGCGCCGACACCACACTCACACGAAAATCGTACGCACCCGATGAACGCCACCCCAGCAGCGTGCGGCCATTTCGGGACATCTCACACACGGAAATGCAGGTATTTGACTGTGGTTCACCCGCGTTAACCGGATGTTCGCCGAAATATCGCCGAAATCGCTACTTGGCGCCCTGACTGGCCACTGCCGCGGCTCCGGCGGCCGCGGCCTCCGGATCCAGGTAGGTGCCGCCGGGGATCTTCGGCTTGAGCGCGCCGTCGAGGTCGTAGCGCAACGGGATGCCGGTGGGAATGTTCAGACCGACAACCTCGTCGTCGCTCATTCCGTCGAGGTACTTGACCAGGGCACGCAGCGAATTGCCGTGCGCGGCGATCAGCACGGTCCGGCCGGCCTGCAGGTCGGGGACGATGGTGCTCTCGAAGTACGGCACGAAGCGGGCGACCACGTCGGCGAGGCATTCGGTGAGCGGTCCACCGTCGATGTCGGCGTAGCGCGGATCGGCGTCCTGGCTGTACTTGCTGCCCTTCTCGATCGGCGGCGGCGGCGTGTCATAGCTGCGCCGCCACGCCATGAACTGCTCCTCGCCGTACTTGGCCTTGGTCTCGGCCTTGTCCAGGCCCTGCAGCGCGCCGTAGTGCCGCTCGTTGAGCCGCCAGTTGCGGATCACCGGGATCCAGTGCCGGTCGCAGGCGTCGAGCGCCAGGTTCGCGGTGGTGATCGCGCGGCGCAGCAGCGAGGTGTAGAGCACGTCGGGCAGCAGCCCCTGCTGGGCCATCAGATGACCGCCGCGGATCGCCTCGGCCCGGCCCTTGTCGGTCAGGTCGACGTCGACCCAGCCGGTGAACAGGTTGAGCGCGTTCCATTCGCTCTCGCCGTGGCGGAGCAGGACAAGGGTGGAGTCAGCCATGGCTGGAATCTTGCCACGACGGGCGTTGCCGTGCCGCAGCGTTCATTCGCCGGCCTCGTCGTCGATCAGGTGCGCGAACGCCTCGAGGTTCTTCAGCGACTCGCCGCGCTCGACCCGCCACGCCCACTCCTTCTGGATGGACGACCGAAAACCCAACTCCAGCAACGTGTTGAAGTCGTTGTCGACGGCTTCGAGCACCTGTCCGAGAACACGGTCGATCTCGTCCGCCGTCACCGATTCCAGTGCCATCCGGCCCACCAGGTAGATATCGCCGACATTGTCGAGGGTGTAGGCCACCCCGTAGAGGCGACGGTTCCGTTTGAGCAGGAATTTGTAGACCGCCTCGAAGTTCTCATCGGGCTTGCGGCACACGAACGCCTCGACGCGCACCGAATGCTCGCCGATCGACAGCAACGTGTTGGTCTTGAGGCGCCGCTCCCCCGGCAGCACGACGACCAGGCCGGGCAGTCCGCCACGCACGCCCTCATGCCGGCTGTATTCGAGGCCGTGCTCGTCGAGGGTGGCGGTGATGATCTCGTCGACTCGGCTCACGCCAGATTGCCTCGCTCCTCCTCCGCCGCCTTCAGCGCCGGCATCGTCGACTCGGCTCACGCCAGATTGCCTCGCTCCTCCTCCGCCGCCTTCAGCGCCGGCATCGTCGACTCGGCTCACGCCCGCACCCCGCGGCGGCGGGTCCACCGGCGCGTGCCGCGGCGGGCCGACGGCGTTGCGACGGCCGGCCGGGGGTGACTGCGGGCGTAGTCGGCGATCGCCCGGTCATAGGCCGCCAGCAGCGCGTCGACGGTGTGCTCCCAGGAGAACGTCGACGCGTGTGCCACCGCCGCCGCACTCATGGCGGCCACGTCCGCAGCGTCGCGGGCGAGCAGGCCGGCGATGGCGTCCGCCCAGTCCGCCGGGTCGTGGCCGTCGACCAGGACGCCGCTGACACCGTCGCGCACGGCGGTGGGCAGTCCCCCGACGGCGGCCGCGACCACCGGCGTGCCGCAGGCCTGCGCCTCGACGGCGACCAACCCGAACGATTCGGAGTAACTGGGCACGGCGACGACGTCGGCGGCCCGGTACAGATCGGCGAGCCGTTCCCGGGACTGCGGCGGCAGGAAGGTGACCCGCTCGGTGATGCCGAGGTCCTCGGCCAGCCGGATCAGCCCATCCGGGGCCGACAACCCGCTGCCCGACGGGCCGCCCGCGATCACCACCCGCAGTCCGTCCACCCGCGCGGCCGCGCGCAGCAGCACGTCGGGCGCCTTCAACGGTTGGATACGTCCCACGAAGACCGCGACGGGCTGGTCGTCGGGCAGGCCCAGCGCGGCACGCGCGGCACGGCGATCGCCCGGGGTGAAGGTCTGCAGGTCGACGCCGGGGTGCACCACATCGATGCGGGACGGGTCGGCGTGATGTAGCGAAACCAATTGGCGCGCTTCATCTTCGGTGTTGGCGATCAAGCGGTCGGCTTCATCGACAACCTGCTGCTCGCCGACGGCGCGCATTGGCGGTTCGGGCGCGTCGCCCTCGGCCAGCGCGGCGTTCTTGACCGCGGCCAGGGTGTGGGCGGTGTGCACCAGGGGCACCGCCCAGCGGTCCCGCGCCAGCCAGCCCACCTGGCCGGACAGCCAGTAGTGCGAGTGCACGATGTCGTAGTGGCCGGGGTCGTAGTTGGCCTCGGCCCGCAGCACGCCCGCGGTGAAGGCGCACAGCTGCGTCGGCAGGTCGTACTTGTCGAGTCCCTCGAACGGCCCGGCGATGATGTTGCGCACTAGCACCCCCGGGGCCACCCGGACCACCGGCGGATCGGCCGACGAGGTCGCCCTGGTGAAGATCTCCACCTCGACCCCGCGGCGGGCCATGTGCAACGCGCTCTGCAGGACGTAGACGTTCATCCCGCCGGCGTCGCCGGTGCCGGGCTGGGCCAGCGGGGAGGTATGGACCGACAGGACGGCGACACGCACGCCTCCATACTTACACGCACCCGCGATCAGGAAACCGCGAGCGACCGCTGGGCCTTTCGCAGCGCCCCCAGCGGGTCCGCATAGAGGCCGCCCAGGGACACGGCGCCGGCGCCGGCTTCCTGCACCCGGTTGCCGAACGCGGTGACGCGTAATTCCCGGCGCGGCAGCGTGGAGCGCTCTGCGAAGGCCGCCTCGGCGGCCGCCAGGCCCTCGGGGTATTCGGTGAACGCCTGACCGCCGACCACCAGGTCGTCGGGGTTGAGCAGGTCGCGCAGCAGAGCGACGCTCTCGCCGAGGACCCGGCCGCGTTCGGCGAGCAGTTCCCGGGCCACGTCGTTGCCCTGGCGCGCGGCGCCGACCAGCGGCGCCATCCCGACCGCGGGGACGGTGGCGGGTAGTACCCCGTGCCGGCGCGCGGCCGCCAGCACCGCTTCGTCGCTGACCGTGGTTTCCAGCCGGCCGGTGCCGCCGAGCAGTTCGGAGTGCGCGGGCAGGTGCGCGATGGTGCCGGGGCCGGTGTCCGGCGTGTGCACCCGGCCATCGATCACCAGTGCGTAGCCCACCGTTTCGCGGGCATAGATGTAGAGGCTGCTGGCCGCCGGGGGCCGCACGCCGAGCAGCAGTTCGGCCCCGGCCATCGCATCGACGTGCGCCGACACCGACACCGGAAGTCCCAGCGACTCGGCCAGCACCGCCCCGACCGGGGCCTTCGTCCAGCCGAGCCGTTCGTGGTCGACGTGGCCGGCCCGCCCGTCGACGACCCCGCCGATCGCGACGCCGACCCACAGCGCGCGGCGCTTGTGCCAGCGGCTCAGGTAGCGGCGGGCGCTGCCGGCCAGGGTCGCCAGCGCGCTGGACTGCGGGCCGCCCGGCGTCGGCGTCTCGACGGCGTCGAGGGTCCGGCCGAGCAGATCGGTGGCCACGATGCTGGTGGTGCGCGCCCCGATGTGCACGCCGAGGGTCAGGTACGGCTCATGGTTCACCTCGACCGGGACACGCGGACGCCCGATCGCCCCGGCGACGGCCAGGTCGGCGCGTTCGCGCAGCAGCCCGGCCTCCAGCAGGGCGCTGACCTGGCGATTCACCGTCGCAATGGACAGCGAGGTCAGGGTGGCGATGGCGTCCCGGGCGATGGGTCCGCGCCGGCGGGCGGCGGCGAAAACGGCGGCCGCGGGCGCATCGCCGATGCGCAGTGCGGGGGCGACGACGTGGTGACGGCCGCGCAATGCGTGGCGGGAGATGGGGGTGACCGGTCGAGCAAGAGTCTGGGTGCGCACGTTGATGTCCTTGGGTTTCGATCCGACGGGGCTGGAATGCCGCGCCCGGAACCGAGGAGGACGGTCAGGCGCGACGAAGCACGGGACAACAACACATGCCGGCGTGCGCAGCCGCATGGATCCCGAAGGTGGTGCCCGTCATGGGTAGAGAAGCTAGCACGCTGGCTACAGTTGGGCCATGACCAACCCAGACGGACACAACCGCGTGGCCGTCGTCACCGGTGCCAGCTCGGGCATTGGTGCGGCGACTGCGAAAGTACTTGCCGCACAAGGCTTTCATGTTGCGGCAGTGGCCCGGCGGGCGGATCGCATCGAGGCGCTGGCCGCCGACATCGGCGGAACCGCGATTGTGGCCGACGTCACAGACGACGCCGCGGTGAACGCGCTGGCCGACCGGCTGCCGCGGGTGGACCTGCTGGTCAACAACGCCGGTGGCGCAAAGGGCCTCGAAACGGTGGCCGACGCCGACCTCGAGCACTGGCGCTGGATGTGGGAGACCAACGTGCTGGGCACACTGCGGGTGACCCGCGCGCTGCTGCCCAAGTTGATCGACTCGGGCAACGGTCTCGTCGTCACCGTGACCTCGATCGCGGCGTTCGAGACCTACGACGGCGGCTCGGGCTACACCGCCGCCAAGCACGCCCAGGGCGCGCTGCACCGCACCCTGCGCGGCGAGCTGCTCGGAAAACCCGTGCGGCTCACCGAGATTGCGCCGGGCGCGGTAGAGACGGAGTTCTCCCTGGTCCGGTTCGACGGTGACCAGCACCGCGCCGATTCGGTCTACGCGGGCATCACGCCGCTGACCGCCGAGGATGTCGCCGAGGTCATCGGGTTCGTCGCGTCGCGGCCGGCACACGTCGATCTCGACCAGATCATCCTCCGGCCGCGGGATCAGGCGCCGTGGGGCCGGTTCAGCCGCCGGGCTCCGCAGGAGAAGTAGACGTCGTACTGGTCGGCGACGATGTCGTCGTCGTGGTGGTGGTCGTCGTGGTGGTCGCCGTACCCGACAGGGTGGGCGCGTCGGTCGGCGTCACGGGAACCGTGCTCGGGATCGACGTCTGCGCCACCGGAGCGTTCTCGGGCGGCAGCGCCGACATCGACACCCAGGTGTCCCAGTCCACCGCCCAGTCCCAGATGTCGCCGTCGGAGTACGACAGGTCGATGGACGTGCCCGTCACCTCGACCGGATCGCCGTAGATCGCGGTGTAGTAATACTGCTCGGCGTCATCGGTGGACAGGTTGATGCAGCCGTTGGTCACGTTGGTATTGCCCTGCGCGCCGGCGCTGGCCGGGTTGGCATGGATGAACTCGCCGTTGTTGGAGATCCGCACCGCCCAGCGCTCGTGAATGTTGCTGTAGCCGGCCGCCGCGTTGGACATGTAGAAATCCGAGTACTTCTCGGTCACCACGTGGGTACCGCTGCGGGTGACGTTGCGCGGCAGATCAGCCTCGCCATAGCTGCACGGGAAGTCGAACAGCACTCCGCCGTCGGTGATCACCTGGATGCGGTGACTGCCGGCGTCGGCCTTCACCACCTGACGGCGGCCGATGCTGAAGTCCAGGGTCGAATCCCCGGCGCCATAGTTGTCGTCACCGAAGTCGACGCCATAGAGCTTGGCCTCGACGTGCACGGTGGTCCCGGCGGGGTAGTACTCGCGGCTGCGCCAGTGCACGCGCGAGCCTTCGGCCTCGTCCGGCAACCAGGCCCAGCTGCCTTCGACCGGCGGCGTGGTGGTCACGCTCAGGGCCTTCTGCACGGCGGCCTTGTCGGAGATCGGCGCGTCGAACTGCAGGATGATCGGCGCGGCCACACCCACGGTCTGCCCGTCCGACAGCTGGAACTGACCGTTGACCACGACGGTGGGCTTGATGGTGTTGAACTTCCCGGTCACCGAGCCGGCCTTGCCGTCGCGGCCGACCACCGAACCCGCCCAGGTGTACACCGCGCCGTAGCCCAGGGGCTCGGTGACGACGAACTCGGTGCGATCGCGGTTGAGGACACCGGCGACGGCCTTGCCCTCCGCGTTGGTCAGCGAGATCTTCTGGAACCAGCCGTCGGCGACGTTGGCCCGCACGGGCGCGGTGGGCAGCACATCGGTCGCCGATGCTTCGGGGCTGAAGGTCAACGTCGGACTCGCCGGCGGGGCGGCCGCCTCCTTCTTGGTGACGCCGCCAACACACGCGGCCAGCGCGCCCGGGGCCAGCGCCCCCAGTGCCAGCACGCCCAGCGCCCGGCGCCGGTTGACCGGCGGCAGGTCGGCGGAACGACGGGCGGCACTCACGGGAATCCAGGGTACGGACCGGGCTGACGGACGCTAAATCGTGAGGGTCACGTCACAGCCGGGTTCGGCGAGCGGTGCATTTCCGCGAGCACGAGGCCCGGCGGATCACACCACAGCCGGGTTCGGCGAGCGGTGCATTTCCGCGAGCACGAGGCCCGGCGGATCAGACCACAGCGCCCAGGATCACCGGCTCCGGCACCAGTTCGACACCGAAGGTGCTGGCCACGCCGTCGCGCACCCGGCGCGCCAACGCGATGACATCGGCACTGGTGGCGGTTCCGCGGTTGGTCAGGGCCAGCGCGTGCTTGGTCGACAACCGCGCCGGTGCATCGGGACCCGGGAAGCCCTTGGCGAATCCGGCATGTTCCACCAGCCAGCCGGCGGCCAGCTTCACCCCGGCGTCCGCCGGGAAGTGCGGCATGGCACCGTGGCGGGCGAGCAGCTGATCGAACCGATCGGCGCTGACGACGGGGTTGGTGAAGAACGACCCGACACTCCAGGTGTCGTGGTCGGACTCGTCGATCACCATGCCCTTGGCGCGGCGCAACGCCAGGACAGCGGCGCGGACGCGGTCCGGGTCGGTGCGCTGCCCCGGCTCCGCACCGAGTGCGGTGGTCAGCTCGCCGTAGCGCAGCGGCGCGCTGCGGTTCGAGGCATCCAGGGTGAACTCGACCTCGACGGCGATCGGCGCCCGCACCCCGGGAGCAGGGTGCTTCAGGACGCTGGTGCGGTAGCCGAATCCGAGTTCGGCCGGTGCCGCCCAGCGCAGTTCGCCGGTGTCCCGGTCGAGCAGGCGCACCCGGGTCAGGGTGTCGGCCACCTCCGCGCCGTAGGCGCCGACGTTCTGGACCGGCGTCGCTCCCGCGGAGCCCGGGATACCCGACAGGCACTCCAGCCCTCCCAGGCCGGCGTCGATCGAGGTGCGCACGACGGTATCCCAGTCGGCACCCGCTTCAGCTCGAACAATGTTGCCGTCCAACACTATTCGAGCATTCAATAAGCGCACGACCGTCAGGTTCGTCATGGTGTCAGCGAGGACCAGGTTCGAGCCACCACCCAGCACCAGTGGGTCGATGCCCTCGCCCCGCAGTGCGTTCAGAGCGGCCACCACCTGGTCGGTGGACGTGCAGGTGATGAGCCGCTGCGCCACCGGTCCCACCCGCAGGGTGGTCAGCGGGGCCAACGGCGCGTCGTGCTCGACGAGGGCGCCGGCGTATGGCGAACCGGTCACGGGCGGTAACGGTAGCCTGGCCAGCTATGCCGCGTTCATTCGACATGTCCGCCGAGTACGACGGCACCGTCGATCAGGTCCATCGCGCCTTTGCCGACGAGCGGTACTGGCAGGCGCGGCTGGCCGATTCGGGCGCCGACGACGCCACCCTGGACGCCCTGGAGGTCGGCCCGGGCGGCACCATCACCGTCGCCACCACGCAGATCCTGCGCCACGATCGGTTGCCCGGGATCGTGACGCAGTTCCACCGGGGGGACCTGCGGATCGGGCGCCGGGAGCAGTGGAGCCCGGTTACCGACCAGAAGGCCACCGCGCAGGTCAGCGGCGATATCCACGGGGCTCCCGTCAGGCTGGGCGGGGATGCCGCGCTGACCCGGAAAGGTGATCTGACCCGCCTCACCTTTCGTGGCTCCGTGGAGGTCCGCGTTCCGCTGGTGGGCGGCAAGATCGAGAGCTTCGTCAGCGCCCAGCTGGTGGACCTGCTCAACGCCGAACAGCGATTCACCACGAAGTGGCTCACCGAAAATTGCTGACGCGTCAGTAAAATCGCCGGCATGAGCCGTCGGATGGACTACACCATTACGTTCGACGCCCCGGCCGAGAAGGTCTACCAGGACTTCACCGATCGCCAGTACTGGGACGCGTTGATGGACGCCTACGGGTGGCTCACCCCACAATCCGAGATCACCGAGTTCCGCTGCGAGGAATCCGGCACTGACATCGTTTTCCGACAGAACCTGCCGCGCATGTACCTGCCGCCGGTGGCGCGCGCGGTGATGCCGGTGGACATGATCATCACGCGCGAACAGCATTTCGCCCCCTTCGATACCGAGACGAACAGCGCCACGGGCCGCTACCGGGCGTCGGTGCCACTGGGCCCGGGCCACTTCGGCGGCCGTTACATGCTGACCGACGAGGGCGGCACCAGCCGGCTGCGGTTGGCCAACGTGTGCAAGGTGAACATCCCTTTCGTGGGCGGAACGCTCGAGCAGCTGATCCTGTCCAACATCACGATGCTGTTCGACGCCGAGGAGGCGTTCACGGCGGACTGGATCTCCAAGCATCACTAGGGATCCCGCGCCCATCGGCCAACCCACCCGGGGCACCACCGGGTACAACCGGCTGCGCCGCAGCGACCGCTGGCTGGTGCATTCGCCGCGCGTCCGCACGGTTCTCGAGTCGGCGGCCGATCCCCTGGTGGTCGACCTCGGCTACGGCGCCCTGCCGGTCACGACGCTGGAGTTGTCCGACCGTCTGCGGGCGGTCCGCCCCGATGTGGAAGTGGTCGGGCTGGAGATCGACCCGCACCGGGTGGCCTCGGCGCAGTCCGCGGCCCGGCCCGGCGTCCGGTTCGCCGTCGGCGGTTTCGAGATGGCGGGACTGCATCCGGTGCTGGTGCGCGCGTTCAACGTGCTGCGGCAGTACCCCGTGGAGGAGGTGCCGGCCGCCTGGGCGACGCTGCGGGCCCGGCTGGCGCCGGGTGGATTGATCGTGGATGGTACGTGCGACGAACTCGGCCGGCGCTGCTGCTGGGTGTTGCTCGACGAGGACGGACCGGTGAGCCTGACTCTGGCATGCGATCCCGGGAACCTCGAACGGCCATCCGATCTGGCCGAGCGACTGCCGAAAGTCCTTATCCACCACAATGTTCCGGGTCAGCCGATCCACGCGCTGTTGGCCGCCGCGGATCGGGCGTGGGCCCACGCGTCCGGTCAGGGGGTGTTCGGCCCCAGGGTGCGCTGGCGCGAGATGGTGGCAATGCTGGCGCGCGACGGGGTGCCGGTCGAACCGCAGCGGCGCAGGCTGCGGGACGCGGTGCTGACGGTGCCGTGGAATGTGGTCGAGCCGGTCTGAAATCCCACGTCGAGTTCTGCCACAGGGTCGTTCCACGGGCGTCTCAGCGACCTTGGTGCAGAATTCGACGGTGACCACCTGGACCCTGACCAACGCCGACGGCGAGCTCACCATACGCACGGGCGTCGCCGGGCGCGCCGCCAAGATGGGCCATCGATTGACACTGCTGATGGAGTCGTGGCGCATCGACGTGACGTGGCGGGGCAAGACCCCGGTCGCCGCCGCCCTCGTCGTCGACGTCGACTCGCTGCAGGTGCTGCGCGGCGAAGGCGGTGTGACCCCGCTGTCCGGCCCGGAAAAGGCGGTCGCGCGCGGGAACGCGCTGAAAACCCTTGACGCCAAATCCTTCCCGACCATCGAATTCCACCCGGACAGCATCGAGCGCACCGGCGACGGCTACCGGCTGGCGGGACCGCTGAGCATCCACGGTGTCAGCCGGCCCACCACCGTCGACCTCACGATGACCCAGGATGGCGACACCTGGCATCTGACGTGTGCGGCCCAGGTGCGTCAGACCGAGTTCAAGATCAAGCCGTTCTCGATGATGATGGGCACCATGAAGGTCGACGACACGGTGACCGTGGCGCTGGACGCCCGGCGCATAGTCTGAACCCATGCGGATCGCGCTGGCCCAGATCAAGAGCGGCACCGACCCCGCCGCCAACCTGGCCACGGTGCGAGACTACGTCGGCCGGGCCGCGGCCGAGGGCGCGCAACTGGTGGTGTTCCCCGAAGCCACGATGTGCCGCTTCGGGGTCCCGCTACGCCCCGTCGCCCAACCGTTGGACGGGCCGTGGGCGGACGGCGTGCGGGCGGCCGCGGCGGAGCACGGCGTCACCGTGGTGGCGGGGATGTTCTGCCCGGCCGACGGCGAACGGGTCACCAACACGCTGATCGCCGCCGGGCCGGGGATCGACACGCACTACGACAAGATCCACCTCTACGACGCGTTCGGCTTCGCCGAGTCCAAGACCGTCGCACCCGGCCACGAACCGGTGTTGATCGACGTCGACGGGGTCGCCGTTGGCCTGACCACGTGCTACGACGTCCGCTTCCCCGAGCTCTATGTCGGCCTGGCCCAACGCGGCGCGCAGGTGTTCACCGTCAGCGCTTCCTGGGGCACCGGGCCCGGCAAGCTCGACCAGTGGACGCTGCTGGCCCGCGCCCGGGCACTGGACACCGCCGGCTTCGTCGCCGCGGTCGGGCAGGCGTATCCCGGCGACGAGATCGCCAAGATCGGGCCCACCGGGGTCGGCGGAAGCCTGGTCGCCTCACCGTACGGCGAGGTCATCGGCAGCGCCGGCGCCGACGAGCAACTGCTGGTCTGCGATGTCGACCCGGCCGTCGTCGCGTCGGCCCGGGACACGCTGGCCGTCCTGCGTAACCGCTCAGCGTCCGCTCAGACCGATAGGGCAGAATCGCGCGGGTGACGAATCCGCCACCGGGGCCGTGGGGCCGCCCACCGCAGGTGCCGCCCACCGAACGCATCCCTTCGCAGGTCCCGCCGCCGGAGGCCACGCAGCAAATCCCCCGGCAGGCCCGACCGGAGCCGCCGACCCAGCAGTTCCAGACGGCCAATGCGAGCCCCCCCATCGCTCCCGAAGAGCCTGGGCCGCCCACGCAGAACCCGCTGCGCCGGCTCGTCAGCGATCCGCTGTCGATCGTCCTGGTTCTGGTGACCGTCGTCGCGCTGGGACTGGCGGCCATCGTCGGCGGCGAGCTCTACGCGCGCCACCGGGCCAACTCGATCGTCTCGACCATCGTTTCGTGCGTGGTGCAGGACAAGGCCGACGCCTCGTTCGGGGTGGTCCCGCCGTTCCTGTGGCAGCACTTCAACGAGCACTACACCAACATCTCCGTGGAAACCGCCGGCAATCAGGTGCGCGAGGCCAAGGGGATGAAGGTGAACATCGACCTGAAGGACGTGCAGCTGAAGAACGCGGGCACCTCGGCCGGCACCATCGGCTCCCTGGTGGCGCGGTTCGACTGGTCCTCCGACGGCATCAAACGCACTGTGCAGGACGCGATCCCGCTGTTCGGCGGAATCGTGTCGGGGGTTACCACCGATGCGTCCGCCGGGACCATCGAGTTGCAGGGTCCGCTGGGAACGGTCACCGCCAAGCCCACCGTCACCAACGGCAGCATCGGCCTCGAGGTCCAGAACGTCACCGGTCTGGGGTTCACGCTGCCCAGCGAGTCGGTCCAGCCCGCGCTGGACGCCTTCACCCAGCAGATGATGAAGGACTATCCGATGGGCATCAAGGCCGACGCCATCCAGGTGACCGATGACGGTGTGAGCGGCCAGCTCTCGACGACGAACGCGACGATTCCGGCCGGCGGCAACGACGCCTGCTTCACCAGCCTGTAGGACGTCCAACAGGGCCGCTTGACCCCGCCTTGGGTCCTCGAGCACTATCTGTCACATGACCGCCGCCGCGGAGCACTCGACCACCGCCGCGGACAACCGCGTCCCACTCGCCCAGGCCGCGTCATCGTCATCCGGCCAACTGCTGGCCCAACTGGCCACCTCACCGCAGGGCCTGTCCACCGCTGAGGCCGCCAGCAGGCGAGAAGCCTACGGCCCCAACGCCTTCCCGACCCACAGGGTCAGCGCCTGGAAGATCCTCGAGCGACAGCTGAGCAATGCCGTGCTGCTGCTGCTCGCCGGCACCGCCATCGTTTCGGCCTTCCTGGGCGACACCACCCAATCGATTATCATCGGGATCATCCTGGTGATCAGCGTCGGCCTCGGTTTCATCAACGAGTACCGGGCCGAACGCGCGACCCAGGCCCTGCATTCACGGGTCCAGCACAGCGCGGTGGCGCGCCGGGACGGACAGTACGTCAAGCTCGACGTCACCGACCTGGTCCCCGGTGATGTCATCCGGCTGACCCTCGGCGAAGCGGTGCCCGCCGACGTCCGCCTGCTCGAGGCCCAGGGACTCGAGTGCAACGAAAGCCTGCTGACCGGCGAGTCGGCGGCCGCCGTCAAGTCCGTGGAACCGGTTCCCCCCGGCACGCCGTTGGCCGAGTGCTCCGACCTGGCGTTCATGGGCACCATCGTCAGCTCCGGTGAAGGCACCGCGGTGGTGTACGCAACCGGGTCCGGCGCCGAGTTCGGGAAGATCGCCGCCGGGCTGGGCACTACCCCGCCCGAGACAGATTTCCAGGCCGGCCTGCGCAAGTTCTCGTATCTGCTTCTCTACGTGGCGATCACGCTGACGGTCCTCATCCTGGTCACCAATCTGCTGCTGCGCCGGCCCATCATCGAATCGGTGCTCTTCGCGCTGGCCATCGCCGTCGGCATCACCCCGCAGCTGCTGCCCGCAGTCGTCAGCAGCAGTCTGGCGGCCGGGTCCCGACAACTGGCCAGACGCAAGGTCCTGGTGAAGCGGCTGGTCTGCATCGAGGACCTGGGCGACATCGATGTCCTGATCACCGACAAGACCGGCACTCTCACCGAGGGGCACATCAGCTTCGTCGACGCCGTGGACCCGGCTGGAACAGCATCGGCGGACGTCCTGCGGCTGGGACTGTTGGCCACCGACGTCGACCCGGCAACCGGCGGGGCCAGCGGCAACGACATGGATACGGCGCTGTGGGAATCGCATCCGGATGCCCGGAGGCTGACCGCCGGGGTGACCAAGGTCGCCGAGTTGCCGTTCGACCATACCCGCCGCGCCTCCTCGGTGCTGGTCAACGAAACTAGCGGAGGGACAAGAACTCTCGTCCTCAAGGGCGCACCCGAACAGGTCCTGGACGACTGCGTCGACGTCCCCGCGACCGCACGGCCGACATTGGACGCGCTGTTCGCCGACGGCCGCCGCGTCGTGGCGGTGGCCACCCGGTCCGCGTCCGCCCTGACGGCCATCACCGCGGCCGACGAGCAGGGCCTGACCCTGGCGGGATTCCTGGTGTTCGCCGACAACCCGAAGGCCGCCGCCAAGGACTCGCTGGCCAAGCTCGCCGAACTCGAGATCGATGTCAAGGTCGCCACCGGCGACAACCCGCAGGTCGCCGAGAAGGTCTGCAAGGACCTCGGACTGACTTCCAAGGGAGTCGTCACCGGCACCGACATGGAGCGGCTCTCCGGCACCGACTTCGACGAAATGGTCTCCAACACAACGATCTTCGCCCGCGTGACACCGGAGCAGAAGGCGGCGATCATCCGGTCGGCGCGCAAACAGGGGCGGTCGGTCGGCTACCTGGGCGACGGCGTCAACGACGCACTCGCACTGCACTCGGCGGATGTCGGCATCTCGGTGGATTCGGCCACCGACGTTGCCAAGGATGCTGCCGACGTGGTGCTGCTGGAGAAAGACCTCGGCGTGCTGGCCGACGGCGTGGCCGAGGGCCGGCGCATTTTCGCCAACACCATCAAGTACGTCCTGATGGGCACGTCGAGCAACTTCGGCAACATGTTCAGCGCGGCGGCCGCGTCGGCGGTGTTGCCGTTCCTGCCGATGCTGCCGGGCCAGATCCTGCTGAACAACCTGCTCTACGACACCTCCCAATTGGCGATCCCCACCGACCACGCCGACCCCGAACAGTTGCACGCGCCGTCGCACTGGAACATCGCGTTCATCCGTCGGTTCATGCTGACCTTCGGTCCGATCAGCTCGCTGTTCGACTTCCTGACCTTCGGGCTGATGCTCGGGGTACTGCACGCCGGTGCACCCGAATTCCGCACCGGCTGGTTCCTGGAATCCCTGGCGACCCAGACGCTGATCATCTTCGCCATCCGCACCCGGCGGATCCCGTTCTTCCGCAGCCGACCCAGCGTGGCGCTGATCGCCTCGACGCTGACGGTGATCGCGGTCGGCGTGGCGCTGACACTGTCGCCCCTGGCGGGCCGGCTGGGTTTCACCACCCTGCCCTGGCAGTTCTTCGCCGCGCTGGCCGTGCTGACGCTGGCCTACCTGGTGCTGGTCGAGATCACCAAGAAGGTCTTCTACGCCGATCCCATGCACCTCGGCGATCCGCACGAACGTACCCGGGGCCGGTCGCACCGGGTACAGCGCCGGGCGGCCCGCTTCCGCGCCTAGGACGCGGGTTCCGGGCCGGGCCTATGTGAGCCCGTCGAGCACCGCGCGTGTACCGGAGAGCCCGAGCCGCGTGGCCCCGGCGTCCAGCAGCGCCAGGGCGTCTGCGGCCGTTCGAATTCCGCCGGATGCCTTTACCCCCAGGCGATCTCCGACCGTCGCGGCCATCGCGGCCACGGCGGCCACCGAGGCACCGCCGTAGGGGTGGAACCCGGTGGAGGTCTTGACGAAGTCCGCGCCCGCATCCTCGGCCGCGCGGCACACGTCGACCAGCAGCCTGTCCCCCGACAGCGACAGCAGCGCCGCCGACTCGACGATGACCTTGAGCACCGAATGCGGAATCGCCTTGCGCACCAACGCAATATCTCGGCCCACCGCGCCAAGCTCACCGGCAACCGCAGCGCCGACGTCGATCACCATGTCGATCTCCGTGGCACCCGCCGCAACGGCCAGCGCGGCCTCCCGGGCCTTGATCCCGCTGTCATGCTTGCCCGACGGGAATCCGGCGACGGCGGCCAGCTGCAGCTCATCCGGACACAGGTCGGCCGCGCCGGACACCATCGACGGCGACACGCACACCGCGCAGACCCCGAGCTCTACCGCCTCGGCGACCAGTACGGCGACGTCGGCCGCGGTGGCCTCGGGTTTGAGCAGCGTGTGATCGACCAGCGCCGCCACCTGCTGGCGCGTCCAGTCCCCCACTAGTCGGGCTCTTCCTCACCGCCGGGATTGCAGCCGGTGCTCAGCATCTTCACGTCGTCCACCACGGGCCGCCACGGCTCGATGTTCCAACTGACCTTGCCCGGTTCGGCGAACTCCGCCAGGCGCCAGTGGCACAGGAACTGTGCGCGCATCCCGGGCTGGTCGGCATCCGGGGCGTCGGCGAGGACCTCCTGCCACGCCTCGTCGGCCTGTGCGGTGGTCTGCAGCGTGCCGGCCGCGGCCCGGCCCTGCGGCGTCGGATACACGCGCAAGGTGTTGAGGTTGCCCCAGTACTGGTCCCACCTGGCGTGGTCGATGAACGGCGGGGTGAACACGTCGTTGTCGGCGTGCGCCGGCGCGGCGCCCAGCACCGCGGCGGCCACGGCCACCGCCGAGAGCAACCCCAGGCGCGCGCTCAGCGGGACTTCCCCTGGACTTCCAGCAGCTTCGGCCGGACGTCGGCCAGATATACGCCCGCCGCGCATGCCGCGATGGCCGACCCGAAACCGGGCCCCATCACGAACGCCAGCAGTAGCGCAGCGGCCAGGATCACCAGCCAGGCCGGCTTGGTGAGCTTGTCCACGGCGGTGTAGGCATCCGGGCGCTGCAGCGCAGCGTGGACCAGCGCATACAGCGTGGTAATCAGAACCGCGTAGTGCACGACAAGAAGAACGGCACCCGCCACACCTTGGAGCATCACGACTCCAAGGGTAGGCGGGTGCCGTTATTGCCGTCGACTGACGGTCTTACTTCTGGGTGACCTTCTTGGCCGGGGCCTTCTTGGCGGCCGGGGCCTTCTTGGCCGGGGCGGCCTTCTTGGCGGCCGGCGCCTTCTTGGCCGGCGCGGCCTTCTTGACGGCCTTCTTCACCGGCGCGGCGACGTCCTCGGCCTTGCCCGGCAGTTCGACACCGACCAGCTTGGCGGCACGCTCACCGACCGCGCGGGTCTGGGTGGCGACGGTGCCCAGCGCATCCTGGGTCAGCTCGACGGCCTGGTCGACGTACTCTTCGACGCGGTCCGCGGCACCCTCGATCGCCGGCTGGTTGCGCAGCCGCTCCAGGGCGGCCTCGCCACGCTCGACGAGCTTGTTGTAGGTGCTGGTGGCGGCCTCGGCGTACTCCTCGGCGACCTTGCGCAGCTCGTCGGCCGACAGCCGCTCGCGCAGATCGCCCAGTTCCTTGGGCAGGTCGCTCTGCAGCTTGGTCAGCCGGTCGCGGGCCTCGTCGACACGCGCGGTCAGCTTGGCGCGGCTCTCCTCGGCACGCTCGCTGGCGTCGGTGCGGGCTTCCTCGGCACGCTCACGAAGCGTGACGACGATCTCGTTGACGGTGGCCAGGGCCAGGTCCGCGGCACCCACGGCGGCGAGCAGCGGAGCCTTCAGGTCCTCAACGGTGGTGGTGTTCTCTGCCATTTTCTTCTTCCTTTCGGGGAGTGATCAATCGGTTTGTTCTGCAAGGCATTTCATGAGGTTTGATCAGATGGAAGCTCCTTCTGAAGCGCCTCGTTCTGCTGGAGGAAAGAGGTGTAGATGTCGAGCAGCACCTGCTTCTGCCGCTCGCTGATCGCCATGTCGGTCACGATGGCGTCGCGCACCGCGTTGCTCTCGCTGGGCTCGAGGATCCCGGCCTGCACGTAGAGCACCTCGGCGGACACCCGCAACGCCTTGGCGATCTGGTTGAGTACCTCGGCCGAGGGTTTGCGTAAACCCCGCTCGATCTGGCTGAGATAGGGGTTACTGACCCCGGCCTTCTCGGCCAGCTGCCGTACCGAAACCTGTGCGGCCTCGCGCTGCGCCCGGATGAAACTGCCAATATCCGATGCGGCATGGGAGGCGACAGTGCTCACCACGGCGGCAAGATTCTCATCCTGCGACATGGCTCACCCCTGATGTACTCGTCGGAATTGCTACATCCCACGGTACGCACAAGTGCTAGCTCTTGCAAGCAGTTGCAAGCGCAGGTCAGAATATGATTTGTGCCACTGCGTAAATAATCAGGCCCGCCAGGGCGCCCACCACGGTGCCGTTGATGCGGATGAATTGCAGGTCGCGGCCGACATGCAATTCGATGCGCCGGGACGCGTCCTCGGCGTCCCAACGCTCGATGGTCTCGGTGATGATCGAGGTGATCTCCACGCCGTACTGGCTCACCAGATGCTGGGCCCCGCGGACGATCCAGTTGTCCACCTTGTCGCGCAGTTCGGCGTCGTCGCGCAGCGACTCCCCGATGCGGACGACGGAATCCGCGACCCGCGCGCGCAGCGTGCTGGACGGATCGTCGACGCCTTCCAGCACCAGGCGCTTGAGGGTGCGCCACGCCGTCTCCGCCGCCCGGGTGACCTCGTCGCGGGCCATCAGTTGCTCCTTGACCGACTCGGCCTTGGCGATGGTCAGCGGATCGTTCTGGAGATCGTCGGCGAACTCGAAGAGGAAGCGCGTAGCCGATTGGCGCAGTTCATGATTCGGGTCGCGGCGCACCTTGTCGGTGAAATCCATCAGCTCACGGTGGATCCGGTCGCCGACCAACTGGTCGACGAACCGGGGCGACCAGCTCGGCGAATCGCGCATGATGACCCGGTCGATGGTGTCCCCGGCATTGAGCGCCCACTGGAACGCGCGGTCGGCCAGCAACTGGATCAGCGTCTCCTGCCGATTCTCGGCGAGCAGCGTGGAGAGCACCCGGCCCACCGGCGGCCCCCATTGCGGCTCGGCGATGCGCCGCACGATCATCCGGTCGATCACCTGCTGAATGTCATCGTCGTTGAGCAATTCGACACCCACCCGCATCACCGACGCCGCCTCCCCGGCGACGCGCTCGGCATGCTCGCGCTCGGACAACCATTTACCGACGCGGCCGGCGATGTCGGTGTCCCGCAGTTTGGTCTCGACGTTCTGCGGCGACAGGAAATTCTCGCGGACGAATGTGCCCAAGCTCTCACCGAGCTGGTCCTTCTTCTTCCGGATGATCGCGGTGTGCGGGATCGGCAGACCCAGCGGGTGCTTGAACAACGCCGTGACCGCGAACCAGTCGGCCAGCGCGCCGACCATGCCGGCCTCGGCCGCCGCCCGGACGTAGCCCACCCAGGCGGGCGCGTCGCCGCCCTTCTGCGCCCACGTGCACGCCAGGAAGATCACCGTCGCCCCGAGCAGGAACCCGAGGGCCACGAGCTTCATCCGGCGCAGGCCGCGGCGGCGCTGCTCGTCGGCGACCGGGTCCGCGTCGGCGAACGACTCCGCCAACGAACCCAGGGTCTGCGATATCCCCATGACGGTGTCACTCACCGCGGGAGTTGGACGGCCGAAACCATCGGCCGGCGAAGTCGGGAGTTCTGGGAGAGCTGCCACGTCTCCATCATCCGCTACTCCGGCGAGTTGCAGGGCGGGCCGCAGGGGTCCAGTTACTGTGACCGGCGCTCGGGGCGGGCCGCCGCGGTGTCAGGATCTGGCCGTAATATCAGCATCATCGACAGAACAGGAACTGCTGACGTGGCAACCGGGGCCAGGCCGCCTGCGAACAAGGTGGACGGGCGCAAGAGACGCTGGCACCAGCACAAGGTGGAACGGCGCAATGAGCTCGTCGACGGAACGCTGGAAGCCATCCGCACCCGTGGCCGCGACGTCAGCATGGACGAGATCGCCGCGGAGATCGGTGTTTCCAAGACCGTCCTGTACCGCTACTTCGTCGACAAGAACGACCTCACGACGGCCGTCATGATGCGATTCGCGCAGACCACCCTGATCCCGAACATGGCCGCGGCCCTGTCCACCAACCTCGACGGCTACGACCTGACCCGCGAAATCATCCGCGTCTACGTCGAGACCGTCGCCGCCGAGCCGGAGATCTACCCGTTCGTGTTCGCCAACAGTTCGGCCGGCAAGAGCAAGGTGATCGCCGACAGCGAACGGATCATCGCCGGGATGCTGGCCGTCATGTTCCGCCGCCGCATGCAAAAGGTCGGGATGGACACCAAGGGTGTCGAACCGTGGGCGTACATGATCGTCGGCGGCGTGCAGTTGGCCACACACTCATGGATGTCGCACCGCCGGATGAGTTCCGACGAGCTGATCGACTACCTGACCATGCTGTCCTGGAGCGCCCTGTGCGGCATCGTCGAGACCAACGGATCGCTGGCCGCGTTCAACAGCCAACCGCATCCGACGCCCGTCCTGCCGACGGCTGTCGACGAAGCACCCTGATTCGCGTCCCCCGGGCTTATAGGCTCACCGTCATGGCCGACGACCTGCCCTCGCAGTGGACCCATGAACCCGACAGGGTCCTGAAGTTCGAGCCCGGGAGCAAGGTCTCCGACATCGACACCGACTCCAGTCCGGGATTCAAGGGCGACAAGGCCGACGCGCCCAGGATCCAGGCGGAGCGCAACGCGGTGTTCGCCGATCTGCAGGAGAAGCTCTACGCCAACGGCCGCGCCGACGACAAGCGCTCCATCCTGCTGGTGCTGCAGGGCATGGACACCGCGGGCAAGGGCGGGATCGTCAACCACGTCGTCGCCGCCGGCAGCCCGATGGGCATCGACTACCACGGCTTCGGGGTGCCCACCGCGGAGGAACTCGAGCACCACTACCTGTGGCGGATCCGCAAGGCGTTGCCGGCCGCGGGACATATTGGGGTGTTCGACCGCTCGCACTACGAGGATGTCCTGGTGGTCCGGGTGCACAACCTGGTCCCGCCGGAGGTCTGGGGCGCGCGCTACGACGAGATCAACGCGTTCGAGAAGGAACTCGTCGACGGCGGGATGACGATCGTGAAGGTCGCGATGTTCGTATCACTCGACGAGCAGAAGCGGCGCCTGGCGGCGCGCCTCGAGGACCCGACCAAGTACTGGAAGTACAACCCGGGCGACCTGAAGGAACGCGCCGTGTGGCCGGACTACAAGGAGGCCTATCAGGCGGTGCTGGACAAGACCTCGACGGACTACGCACCGTGGCACGTCGTGCCGTGCGACAAGAAGTGGTACAGCCGGCTGGCGGTCACCGAATTGCTCATCGAGGCGCTCACCGCGATGGATCTGTCTTGGCCCGCAGCCGATTTCGATCTCGAGGCCGAGCGCAAGAAGGTCGCCGCGCTCTAGCGCAAGCTACTTCTGCAGCGTGAACTGACCGACGTTGGTGACGCCGCGGTGGAAGAAGTCCGCGCAGCCGGTCAGGTAGTGCATGTAGCGGTCGTAGACCTCCTGGCCCTGCATGGCCAGCGCCGCGTCCTTGTTCTTCTCCAGGTTCTCGGCCCACATGTCGAGCGTGCGCGCGTAGTGTGGCTGCAGCAGGTGGACACGCTCGAGCGTGAAACCCGAGTCGGCAGCCAGCTTTTCGATGTCCTCCACGGCCGGCAGACGGCCGCCGGGGAAGATCTCCTGCTCGATGAACTTCATGAACTTCAGATCGCTGATGGTGATCTTGATGCCGTTGTCGCGGAAAAAGGCCTGGTTGTGCGCCAGGATGGTGTGCAGCAACATGCGGCCGTCGTCGGGCAGCACGCTATAGGCCTTGGCGAAGAACGCGGGATACCGCTCGACCTTGAACGCCTCGAACGCGCCGATGGACACGATGCGGTCCACCTTGTCGTCGAACTCCTCCCAGCCCTGCATGCGGATCTCGACGGTCCGGTTGGTCGGGATGCCGGCGAGCATCTTGCGGCTGTAGGCGCTCTGGTTCTTGCTCAGCGTGATGCCGATGACGTTGACGTCGAACTTCTCGACCGCGCGACGCAGCGCACCGCCCCAGCCGCAGCCCACGTCGAGCAGCGTCATTCCGGGCTCGAGGTTGAGCTTGCCCAGCGCCAGGTCGAACTTGGCGTTCTGTGCCTCCTCGAGGGTCATGTCGTCACGCTCGAAGTACGCGCAGGTGTAGCCCATGGTCGGGTCGAGGAACAACGCGAAGAACTCGTCGGAGACGTCGTAGATGCCCTGGGACTCCTCGTAGTAGGGCTTCATTTCGTTCTCGACTTCAGGCATGCGGCTTCCTACCCCTTGCTCTGTGGATCAGTGGCGGCGATCGGGTCTTCGCCACCGCGAGCCAGGCTAGCCCACGGTTGAGCGTTCTGGCCAATACGCGCGAGCCCTGTGGGCTCAATAAATGTAGAAACCCCGGCCGGACTTTTTGCCCAGCTGGCCGGCCTCGACCATGCGCGACAACAGCGGAGGCGGCGCGTACAGCGGCTCCTTGTATTCCTCGAACATCGAGTCCGCGATCAGTTTCATCGTGTCCAGGCCGATGAGGTCGCACAGGCGTAGCGGCCCCATCGGATGTGAGAGCCCGGCGACCACGGCGGTGTCGATGTCCTCGACGGTGGCGACCCCTGCCTCGGCCATCCGGATGGCCGACAGCAGGTAGGGCACCAGGAGCGCGTTGACGATGAACCCCGACCGGTCGGTGCAGCGCACGACCTTCTTGCCCAGCGTCTGGCCGGCGAATTCGGCGACAGCGGCCACGGCTTTCTCGTCGGTCACCAGGGTGGCGACCAGTTCGACGAGCGGCAGCACCGGCACGGGATTGAAGAAGTGCAGGCCGAGCACCCGCTGTGGGTTCTTGGTCGCGGCGGCGATCTTCATGATCGGAATGCTCGAGGTGTTGGAGGCCAGCACCGCGCCGGGATCGGTGATGATCGCGTCGAGCTCGGCGAACAGCTTGGCCTTGACGCTCTCGTCCTCGACGATCGCCTCGATGACCAGTTGCCGGTCGGCGAGGTCCGTCAGGGCGGTGGTGAATGTCAGCCGGCCCAGCGCCGCGTCGCGGTCCTCGGCGGCCAGCTTGCCCTTCTCCACGGCCTTGTCCAGGGAGGCGGTGATCCGCTTCTTGCTACCGGCCGCGAATTCCTCGGTGGGCTCGTAGACGATGACGTCAACGCCGGCCTTGGCGCTCACCTCGGCGATCCCGCCGCCCATCTGTCCGCCGCCCACGACGCCCACACGTTCGATCTTGCTCATGGGTACTCCCTAACACAGCGAAGGCCCCGCCCCTCGTTCGGGGCGGGGCCTACGGGTTGATCTTTCAGCGCCGAGAATTGGGTTTCTGACGCGTTCTACCAGGACGGGCTGTCAGAAACCCAATTCTCGAGCGGAGACTGCTAGTGGAACTGGCCCTCTTCGGTGGAGCCGGCCAGCGCCGTGGTGGAGCTGGTCGGATCGACCGTGGTGGCGATCCGGTCGAAGTAGCCGGCGCCGACCTCGCGCTGGTGCTTGGTCGCGGTGTAACCACGCTCCTCGGCGGCGAACTCGCGCTCCTGCAGCTCGACGTAGGCGCTCATCTGGTTGCGGGCGTAGCCGTGGGCCAGATCGAACATCGAGTAGTTAGGGCGTGGAAGCCGGCCAGCGTGATGAACTGGAACTTGAAGCCCATCGCGCCGAGCTCGTTCTGGAATTTCGCGATCGTCGCGTCGTCCAGGTGCTGCTTCCAGTTGAACGACGGTGAGCAGTTGTAGGCCAGCATCTGGTCCGGGAACTCGCTCTTGACGCCTTCGGCGAACTTCTTGGCCAGCTCGAGGTCCGGGGTGCCGGTCTCCATCCAGATCAGATCCGAGTACGGCGCGTAGGCCTTGGCACGGGCGATGCAGGGCTCGAGGCCGTTCTTCACGTGGTAGAAGCCCTCGGCGGTGCGCTCGCCGGTGACGAACGGCTTGTCGCGGTCGTCGACGTCGGAGGTGATCAGCGTGGCGGCCTCGGCGTCGGTCCGGGCGATGACGACGGTGGGCACGTCGGCCACGTCGGCAGCCAGGCGGGCCGAGGTCAGGGTGCGGATGTGCTGCTGGGTCGGGATCAGCACCTTGCCACCGAGGTGGCCGCACTTCTTCTCCGACGCGAGCTGGTCCTCCCAGTGCGAACCGGCGACACCGGCGGCGATCATGGCCTTCTGCAGCTCGTAGACGTTCAGCGCGCCACCGAAGCCGGCTTCGCCGTCGGCCACGATCGGGGCCAGCCAGTTCTCGACCGAACGGTCACCCTCGACCTTGGCGATCTGGTCGGCGCGCAGCAGCGCGTTGTTGATGCGACGGATGACCTGCGGGACCGAGTTGGCCGGGTAGAGGCTCTGGTCGGGGTAGGTGTGGCCGGACAGGTTGGCGTCACCGGCAACCTGCCAACCCGACAGGTAGATGGCCTTGAGGCCGGCGCGGACCTGCTGGACCGCCTGGTTGCCGGTCAGCGCACCCAGCGAGTTGACGTAGTCCATCTCGTGGAGCTGCTCCCACAGCACCTCGGAGCCGCGGCGAGCCAGCGTGCTCTCCTCGACGACGTGGCCCTGCAGGGCGACGACGTCCTGCGGCGTGTAAGTGCGGGTGATGCCCTTCCAGCGGGGGTTGTGATCCCAGTCGTGCTGGATCTGCTCGGGGGACTTCGGTGTTCCGACCGTGGACATTGCGTGCTCCTCTCGGCGAGTTCAGATCGCCGGTTTGTTAATGCCGAGGCAACTTCAGTGGCGTGCTGGAGCAAGGATGCCACCGCGAATATGCGCAGTTCAAGCCATATTGATTGCCAATTTCAGCTACGAGTTCGTGTGAATTTGCAAATCTTGCAAAGTTCTGCCGAACTTGACCGCCTCAGCTGCTACCCGTCGGTAACATGAACGTCGCAGGTCAGCACCGAAAAACATCGGACAAACGTACTGTTAGAGCGGGAAGATCGCGGCGATCGCTTTGGTCTCGTCGCCGACCGCATATGTGAGCGTTGTAACAGCGCGGTCGACCAGTTCCGGACCGAACATGTCCGTCGAACCCGCCGGATGCACGTGCTCCAGGATCTCCAGCTTGTCCCCGAGCGCCACGGCGGCATCGTGCTCGATGGTGACCCGCAGCGGTCCGGCGAGCAGGTCGGGGTGAGCGTGCAGGTAGTCCTCGATCACGCTCCAGTAGACCGAGTTGTTCATGTGGTCGAACAGGTCGATGTCGGAGACCCGCACCGGATAGTCACGGATCTGGTTGGCGTCCTCGCGGGCACCGGGTTTCAGGTACGCCTTCCATCGCAGCCGGTCGACGACCGTCGTGCGTTGCAGACCCTCCAGGAAGTCATCGGAGATGCGCGCCGGGCCCTGGGTCTCGCGGTTGATGTTGATCCAGAACGCCTCGGACTCCATCAGACCCTGGCCGCGCTTTCCATCGATGCGCACGCGCATCTCGCACCACCGGTTCGACGTGCCCGAACACCAGCGGCGCATCCGTAGCATGTCCTGGAACTCAATGGGCCTGATCAGGTCGATCATCGTGCGCCGCACGATCCACAGCGGGTGGGTTTCCTCGTAGCCCATCTGGCGCAGCTGATCGGTGCCGACGTCCTGGATGTGCCGGCACGCGGCGTCGAACTTCAGTCGTCCGACGCGGTCGATGTCGGCGACCCGCAGCGGCCACTGCGTGTCGAAGACGTCGGGGTGCGGGTCGGGAACCGGCATCAGCGTCTTCGCCAAGCCCGTCGCCGGGGCGTTCGCCACATCCTCGATAGCCATCCCGGTCATCATGCCAAACGGTTGCGCGCGGGCCGAGCGTGCGTTTTCGTCGACGAACCGCTGGCTGCGCCCGCGCCGGCTGCGAAGTGTGCGAAGGCCAATTAGCAGCCGAGTAACCTGGTCGAATGTCCAAGACGTTCGTCGGCTCACGCGTGCGTCAGCTCCGCAACGAGCGCGGCCTCAGCCAGGCCGCGCTGGCACAGACGCTGCAGATCTCCCCCAGCTACCTCAACCAGATCGAGCACGACGTCCGGCCATTGACGGTGGCGGTGCTGCTGCGGATCACCGAGGTGTTCGGCGTCGACGCGACCTTCTTCGCCTCCCAGGACGACACCCGCCTGGTCGCCGAGCTGCGCGAGGTCAGCCTGGACCGCGACCTCGACATCGACCTGGATCCGGCCGAGATCGCCGAGGTGGTCGGTGCGCACCCGGCGGTCGCCCGGGCGATGGTCAACCTGCATCGGCGCTACCGGATCACCACCGCGCAGCTGACGGCGGTCGCCGAGGGCCGGTTCACTGACAGCAGCGGCAGCGCAGTGATCGCCATGCCGCACGAAGAGGTGCGCGACTATTTCTACGACCGCCAGAACTACCTCGACGAACTCGACACCGCCGCCGAGGACCTCACGGTGCGGATGGGTATGCACCGAGGCGATCTCGCCCGCGATCTGTCCCAGCGACTCAACCAGGTGCACGGTGTGCGCATCGTGCGGCAGGTCGACCTCGGCGACAGCGTGCTGCACCGCTACGACCCGCAGACCAGGACACTGCAGATCGGGAATCAGCTCTCGGGCGGCCAGCAGGTGTTCCGGCTGGCCACTGAATTGGCCTACCTCGAGTTCGGCGATCTGATCGACGCGATGGTCGACGACGGCACATTCACCAGCCCCGAGTCCCGAACGCTGGCCAGACGCGGCCTGGCGAATTACTTCGCGGCCGCAACGGTCTTGCCCTACCGGCAATTTCACGCCGTCGCCGAGGAATTCCGCTACGACGTCGAACGCCTGTCGGCCCTCTACTCGGTCAGCTACGAGACCATCTGTCACCGGCTCTCGACGCTGCAACGACCGTCGATGCGCGGTGTGCCGTTCTCGTTCGTTCGCGTCGATCGAGCCGGGAACATGTCAAAACGTCAGTCCGCCACCGGCTTTCACTTCTCGTCGTCGGGAGGCACCTGTCCGTTGTGGAATGTCTACGAGACGTTCGCCAATCCGGGCAAGATCAGCGTCCAGGTCGCGCAGATGCCCGACGGGCGCAACTATCTGTGGGTGGCGCGCACCGTCGAGCGCCGCGCCTACCGGTATGGTCAGCCGGGAAAGACCTTTGCCATCGGCTTGGGTTGCGAACTGCGTCATGCACACCGGCTCGTCTACTCGGAGGGATTGGACCTGACCGCCGACCTCGTCGCCACCCCGATCGGCGCTGGCTGCCGGGTGTGCGAACGCGACAACTGCCCGCAGCGCGCCTTCCCGGCACTGGGTCGCGCGCTGGACATCGACGAGCACCGCAGCACGGTGTCGCCGTATCTGGTGCGGCCGGCATGAGTTCGGCCGAACCGGCTCGGATTCCGGTCACCCGCGGCGTCCGCGACGTCGGGTTGATCAACGCGGTCATCTGCGCGGTCGGTGCGCGCGGCATCCGGGCACCCGAGTTCCATCTGTTCAACGCCCTGGCTCGCAGCCGGTCCACGATGTGGACCTATCTGCCCTTCGCAGGTTCGCTGCTGTACTGGGGCCGATTGCCCAAGCGGGACACCGAATTGGTGATCCTGCGGGTGGGCCATCTGCGCCAATCCGAGTATGAGTTGCAGCAGCATCGCCGACTGGCGCGCAGCCGGGGACTCGACAACCAGACCCAGGCAAGGATTTTCGAAGGGCCCGATGCCGAAGGGCTGACCGACCGTCAGCGTGCGCTGATCCGGGCGACCGACGAATTCATCACGGATCGCACCGTTTCCGACGACACGTGGTCACAGCTCTCGGAGCATCTGAACAACCATCAGCTGATCGAGTTCTGTTTCCTGGCAGGGCATTACGACATGGTGGCGGCGACACTGAACACGCTGAGGGTTCCCCTGGACTTCCCGGACTAGCCACTCCCGGCCGTCAGCTACCACCGAAAGTAGTTGTCTCCGAAGCACTCACCTGAAACCCCTGCGGCGCACCACCGGCGGCCCCGAAGCACGCGACGCCGTCGTCGGTGGCCATGCAGGTGGCGCCGTAGGAATCGATCCGGTGCCCGATGGGTAGCTCCTTGACGACCCCCGGGTAGTCGGGGTTGGCCAGGCGTGGAGTCCCGGCCCGGCGGGTGCCGACGGGCCCCGGCAGCTGTGCGAACACCTCATCGTCCGAACCGTCGACACCGGGCAGCGCCGCCGGAGGCGTTGTGTCACAACCGATCACACCACCGCTGAACATCGCCATCTTGCACGTCAGCCCAGAACCGACGGTGAACACCGGGAACAGGTTCTTCGCTCCGGTGCCGACGATGTAGCTCTCGTCGCCGACGACGAAATCGTTGGGATCGGGAAAGCCGGCCGGCAGCCCGGGCGTCGGCGGACCCACACTGGCGCCGTCGGGGGTGATCGCCATCCACTGGGCCACCGGGGTGCCCTTGGTGCAGAACACCTTTGCGTCGCCCACCGCGCAGGCGAAATCGTCGAACACGATCTTGTGGCCCACCGGCAACACCGCGGCGGCGGCCCCGGTCGACTTCACGAACAACGGGCTGGCCGTGTTGTGCAGACCCCGGCGCACCTGGTCGGCCGACAGCACAACCTGATTGGCCCCGCTCGATCCTCGCGGCAACGGACCGTCACAGCCGGCCATGCCCTGCGCCGGCCGGATTCCGCACAACAGCCCGTCCGGAGTCTGGAAGTAGACCTCGCCGCCGTCGACGTACTGATCCGGTGCTGCCGCTGAATACCCGGACAGGTCAGGGGCTTCCGGCGCCGCTGCGGCGGGACCGGCGCCGACCACACCCGCCGCGGTCAGCAACAGGGCCGGGAGTGCAGCGCGCGCGAACATCAGAAGTTGATCATGTGACCGGCCAGGCCGTGGAAGCACTCCTGCAGTGCCTCCGACAGCGTCGGGTGGGTGTGCACGTTGCGCGCGCATTCGGTGGCGGTCAGGTCCCACTTCTGCGCCAGCGTCAGCTCGGGCAGCAGCTCGGACACGTCGGGCCCGATCAGGTGCCCGCCGATCAGCTCGAGGTGCTTCTTGTCGGCGATCAACTTGACGAAGCCGGTCGGGTCGGCCAGCCCGTGCGCCTTCCCGTTGGCGGTGAACGGGAACTTGGCGACGACAACGTCGTAGCCTTCGGCCTTGGCCTGCTCTTCAGTGAGCCCGAAGCTGGCCACCTGCGGCTGACAGAACGTGGCGCGCGGCATCATCCGGTAGTCGCCCAGCGTCATGGTCTCGGCACCGGCGATGGTCTCGGCGGCAACGACGCCCTGCGCCTCGGCCACGTGGGCGAGCTGCAACTTGCCGGTGACATCGCCGATGGCGTAGATGTGCGGCACGTTGGTGCGCATGTTGTCGTCGATGGCGATGGCCTTGCGGTCGGTCAGCGCAACCCCGGCGGCCTCCAGGCCGAAGCCCTCGACGTTGGGCCCAAAACCGATGGCCTGCAACACCTTGTCGGCCTTCAGTTCGTCGGTCTTGCCGTCCTTGGAAACGACCACCGTCACCGCGGAGCCCGAGTCCGTGATGGACTCGACCTTGGTGCCGGTCAGGATCTTCACACCGAGCTTCTTGTACTGCTTCTCGATCTCCTTGGAGACCTCGGCGTCCTCGTTGGGCAACGCACGCGGCAGGAACTCGACGATAGTGACGTCGACGCCGTAGTTCTTCAGGACGTAGGCGAACTCCATGCCGATCGCACCGGCGCCGGCGATGATGATGGACCCCGGCAGCTCCCGGGTCAGGATCTGCTTCTCGTAGGTGACGACGTTCTCGCTCAGCGAGGTGCCGGGCACCAGCCGGGTCGAGGATCCGGTCGCGATGATCGCGTTGTCGAACTCCACCTGCTCGGTGCCGCCGTCATTGAGTTCGACGGTCAACGAGCTGGGTCCGGTGAACTTCCCGTAGCCGCCCAGTTCGGTGATCTTGTTCTTCTTCATCAGGAAGTGCACGCCGGCCACCCGGCCGTCGGCGACCTTGCGGCTGCGGTCGAACGCCGCGCCGAAATCGAAGGTGACCTCACCGCTGATGCCGAAAGTCTTGGCCTCCTTGGTGAAGATGTGGGCCAGTTCGGCGTTGCGCAGCAGCGCCTTGGACGGGATACATCCGACGTTGAGGCACACCCCGCCCCAGTACTTGGGTTCCACGATGGCGGTGTTCAGTCCGAGCTGGGCCGCCCGGATCGCCGCCACGTATCCGCCGGGGCCGGCACCGAGCACGACGACGTCATAGTGAGTCACGGCTCCCCAGCCTAGTGGTGCGACCAAGCGCCTCGCATCCAGTAGCGCCGTCTGCGACAAACTCTCGCAGGACTTACTGAGTGGCGGTGATCAGGCGGTACGCGTACAGCCCGTAGAGTAGGCCCGCACCGCAGGCCGCCGCGCACGGCGTCGACATCACCGCCAGGGCGACCGCGGACAGGGTGGGCCGGTTGTCGACCATCGCGACCAGTAGCGCGGCCACCACACACACGATCACGAACACCAGGGCCGCGAATTCCACCCACGTCTTGTCCATCGCGTGGAACCACCAGAAGTACATGCCAGCGCCGGCGAGCGCTCCGACCAGCCACACGCCGGCCAGTACCAGCGCCAGCTTCCAGCGCTTGATGAAGGCGAACTGGCCCGGTACCGCGACGGGCGCTGCGGGCACCACGACGGGCTCCGACGAGATCGCCCCACTGAGGTCGATGTGCACCGGCTCCCGGCTGGCGCGCGCGTAGGGGTTGACCTCCACCGGCGGGGTGTAGTCAACCGCGTCGCCCCCGAAGTTCAGCGGTTCGGGATGCGGGCCGGTGTCGAAGATGGGTGCGTGGTGCGGTTCGGTCATCGGCATGGAGCCGGTATCCACAGCGCCGGTCTCTACTACGTCAACGCTGTCAGCCACCGCTCACCACCTGCGTGAGGACCAGCACGATGAACCAGCCGGGAGCGAACGCCAGACAGAACGCGCCCATGGCCGTCACGGTCCGGCTACCCGACACCATCAGCAACGCCGCACCCAGGGCCGTCGGCACCACGAGGACCAGACCGATCGCGACGTCGGGCCGGACCGAGACGGTGACGAGCAGCGTCGCCAGCACCGCCGCGATGACCCCGGCCGCCACACCCAGCAGCAGTGCGCCGGTCAGCCATCTCGCCCGCGGTAGGGGAACCACGAAGAAAACGCTACCGCGTGACCTGCGGTTAGCCGTGGACCTGCGCGGCGCGCCCCACCGGCAACGTGCACGCATCGGCTGCTTCGGCGACCACGGAGCCGCGCGGACCGGCCGGCCGTTGCCCCTGCTCATAGCCCGATCCGGTGACCGGGGTGGCGGCGCTGAGCTGGCAATTCTCGTCATCGGTGAAGGCGCGTCCGCGGGACAGGAACCGCACGCCCTCGGGTGCTTCGAGGCTGAATCCGCCGCCGCGACCCGGCACCAGGTCGATCACCAGCTGGGTGTGCTTCCAGGCATCGAACTGGGGCCCGGAGATCCACACCGGCACGCCGTCGGGCTGGCGGTCGCCCACCACGTCGAGCAGCCCCAGCAGCACGTCCCGGTCCCCCACGATGAAGTCGCCGACCGGATAGCACATCGGCGACGACCCGTCGCAGCAGCCGCCGGACTGATGGAACATCAGCGGGCCGTGCCGACCCTGCAGCGTCGCCAACAGGTCGGCGGCACTGCGCGTGATCAACACCCGGGCAGGGGCCACCATGCCGGCCACCCTACGCCGCGGGCAAGATTGGCGGCATGCCCGAACCGAGCAGCACCGACCCCTTCCTGTGGCTCGAGGATGTCACCGGAGACGCCGCCCTGGACTGGGTGCGGGACCACAACGCACCGACCGTCGCCGAGTTGTGCGACGACACGTTCGAGCACATGCGTGCCGAGGCGCTCGAGATTCTCGACACCGACAGCCGCATCCCCTACGTGCGCCGCCGGGGCGACCACCTGTACAACTTCTGGCGCGACGGCGCCAATCCGCGCGGGCTGTGGCGGCGCACCACGCTGGACAGCTACCGCACGGACGAACCCGAGTGGGACGTGCTGATCGATATAGACGCTCTGGCCGCGGTCGACGGCGAAAACTGGGTGTGGGCCGGCGCCGACGTCATCGAACCGGACCTTACGCTGGCATTGATCAGCCTGTCGCGCGGCGGTGCCGACGCCACCGTGGTACGCGAATTCGATCTTCGGACAAGGAAATTCGTTGAAGACGGGTTCAACCTGCCGGAAGCCAAGACGTCGATCACCTGGGAGGGCGCGGATTCGGTGCTGGTCGGCACCGACTTCGGGCCCGGCTCGCTGACCGATTCGGGCTATCCCCGCATCGTGAAGCGCTGGCGCCGTGGGCAGGCCCTGGCCGAGGCGGCGACGTTGTTCGAGGGCTCGGCGTCGGACGTCAGTGTGGGAGCCGGCTACGACCCGACCCCCGGCTACGAGCGGCTGTTCATCTCGCGGTCGACCGACTTCTTCAACCGGGAATACTACGAACTGCGCGGCGAGCAGCCGGTCCTCGTCGAGGTACCGACCGACGCCAGCATCTCGGCGCACCGGGAATGGCTGCTGATCCGCCCGCGCACCGACTGGCAGGTCGGGTCCACATTGCATCCAGCAGGCTCGCTCCTGGCCGCGAAATACGACGAATTCCTCACCGGTACAGCCGAACTGACCGTAGTATTCGAGCCCGACGCGCACACCAGCCTGGAGTCGTTCTCCTGGACCCGCGACCGGCTCATCCTGCTGACCCTGGCCGACGTCGCCAGCCGGCTGGAGATCACCACCCCCGGCAGCTGGCATCGCGAACCGGTGGCCGGCATCCCGCCGAACACCAACACCGTGATCGTCGACGTGGACGAGTACGGCGACGAGATCTTCGTGGACTGCAGTGGATTCACCGTCCCGTCGCGGCTGCTGTGGGGCCACGCGGGTGAGTCGCTGGTCGAGGTCAAGAGCGCACCGTCGTTCTTCGACGCCACCGACCTGGCGGTGTCCCAACACTTCGTGGCCTCGGCCGACGGCACCCGGATCCCGTATTTCGTTGTCGGGCATCGCGATCGTTCTGGTCCCGGCCCGACCCTGCTGGGCGGTTACGGCGGCTTCGAGAATTCCAACCTGCCCGGCTATGCCGGCGTGCTGGGCCGGCTGTGGCTGGCCCGCGGCGGCACCTACGTGCTGGCCAACATCCGCGGCGGCGGCGAATACGGCCCGCGCTGGCACACCCAGGCCATGCGCGAGAACCGGCATCTGGTTTACGAGGATTTCGCTGCGGTGGCAACGGATCTCGTTGACCGTGGCATCACCACCGTGCCGCAACTGGGCGCGCAGGGCGGCAGCAACGGTGGCCTGTTGATGGGTGTCATGCTGACCCGCTACCCGGAGCTGTTCGGCGCGCTGGTGTGCAGTGTGCCACTGCTGGACATGAAGCGATTCCACCTACTGCTGGCCGGCGCATCCTGGGTGGCCGAGTACGGCGACCCGGACAACCCCGCCGACTGGGCGTTCATGGAGGCATTCTCGCCGTACCAGAACATCTCGGCCACAGCCGATTACCCGGCGTTGCTGATGACGACGTCGACGCGCGATGACCGCGTGCATCCCGGCCACGCCCGCAAGATGACCGCGGCACTGGAAGCCGCCGGGCACCGGGTGCGGTACTACGAGAACATCGAGGGCGGGCACGCCGGCGCGGCGGACAACGCGCAGACGGCGTTCAAGACGGCGTTGACGTACGAGTTCCTCTGGCGCACCATCGGAGCCACCTGACGGCGCGAGCGTGCACCAGTATGCAATTGCAGACACCTGATTTGCATAAGGGTGCACGCTCGCCGCTACGGCGTCAGGCGGGGCTCGCGCACCGAACGGTGCCCGATGCCGCCGAGCAGCGCGACGACGACACCCAGGACCACCAGGGCCCCGCCGCCGGCCAGCCCCAGGTTCAGCCACTGGTGCATGCTCGAAATAGACTGCTGCACCATGGATTCGGCGATCTGGCGCGGATTCCCGGAGACGGACCCCAGCGCGCCGTCGAGGTAGCTGCTGCCGATCTCCAGACCGACCCAACCCACCGCGCCCACCAGGAGTAGCGAAACACCCAGTGCGGCAATTGCTTTGCCACGCTTGCGCGCTGCCGCGACGGTCAGCAGCGCACCCAATCCGGCCAGACCGGCTAGGCCGGCGCTGACCCACGGACCCCAGGTGGCCACGCGCTGCAATTGGCCGGGGCGCACCGCCGCCGGCACATTCTCCGTGAGCGGCACCGGCAGCGTCTGCGGAACCTGGATGCGATAACTGTTCAGCGTCTGTTGGAACGAACTGTCCGCCAGCATCGGCGCCAGGTCCACCACCCAGCGGCCCTGCGAATCCAGCTGGGACTGCACGGAGTTGGTGAACATCCACCGGTGCGCGAGGCGGTTCGCCTGCGCGAACTGTCCCGGGAATGACGACCCGCCGGTATAGCTCGACGCCAGCGCACCCACCACCGCCGTCGAAACATCAGCGGACGCGAGGTTCCCTATCTGGCTGGTCAATTCGCCTGCGACAGCCTGCTGCAGTGCGGGGTCGGACGCGGCCCGCTGGGCCAACGCGGCGTAGCCGTCGGCATCGACGATGTTGTGCTGCAACCACATCACCGGCAGGGCCAACGCCAGCGCGGCCGTGGTGAGCAGCCACATCAGTGCCGCCAGCACGAACCGCACGCGGGCTCCTTGTCAGTCGGAGAGCGCGCGGCCCACGATCAGCGGATCGGGCTGCCCGACGATGTCGAAGTTCTTGTTGTCGTAGTCGAACTTACTCAACACGTAGCGCATGGCGTTGAGGCGGGCGCGCTTCTTGTCGTTGCTCTTCACCACGATCCACGGCGCGACGTCGGTGTCCGTCTTGGCGAACATGTCTTCCTTGGCGTAGGTGTAGTCGCCCCACTTGTCCAGCGACGCCAGGTCCGTCGGCGAGAGCTTCCACTGCCGCACCGGGTCGACCATGCGGATGGTGAACCGGGTGCGCTGCTCGGACTGCGACACCGAGAACCAGAACTTGATCAGGCTGATGCCGTCGTTGACCAGCATCTGCTCGAAGAGCGGCACCTGCGCAATGAACTCGTCGTACTGCCGAGGACTGCAGAAACTCATCACCCGTTCGACCCCAGCGCGGTTGTACCAGGACCGGTCGAACATCACGATCTCGCCGGCGGCCGGGAAGTGCTCGACGTAGCGCTGGAAGTACCACTGCGTGGTCTCCCGCTCGGTGGGCTTCTCCAGCGCGACGACGCGGGCGCCGCGCGGATTGAGGTGTTCCATGAACCGCTTGATGGTGCCCCCCTTGCCGGCGGCGTCGCGGCCCTCGAACAGGATGACGTGCCGGCGACCGTTGGCCTGGCTCCACTTCTGCAGCTTGAGGAGTTCGATCTGCAGTTGCCGCTTCTCGTCCTCGTACAGGTCGCGCTTCATCCGCTCGTCGTACGGGTAGTTCTCCCGCCACGTGTCGACTTCGCGGTCACCCGGCTGCAGCAGCAGCACCGGGTCGTCGTCGTCATCGTCGCGGACGGTATAGGTAGTGGTGGGCACAGAAGATGGCGTCAGCACGT
>Ga0116193_1000544_pt1 | contig 35326 bp, 28 predicted proteins | sample AD_UKC115_MetaG_FD_89892 | JGI IMG/M metagenome (GOLD analysis project Ga0116193, IMG submission 89892) | Active sludge microbial communities of municipal wastewater-treating anaerobic digesters from Hong Kong - AD_UKC115_MetaG | ecosystem: Engineered > Bioreactor > Anaerobic > Digestate... | reverse complement strand
GGTGTCGCCACGGCAGACCTGCTCGTAGCTGGGCTGCCGCACATGGCCGTTGCAGTAGCCCGACTCCACCGCCACCACGCCGCGCACGCGGCGGTACACCGCGTCCAGGCACCAAAAGCACCCGCCGCCCAGGGTGAGGGTTTGCAGAGGCTGGGCGGTGGCGGCGTGGGTCATGGCGGTGCTCCTTGGTCTATGTCAGGCGACATTCAAGTCTGACACCTGCACCATGGCGGTGTCGGCGGCGTGCTCAACCACCATTTTTCGCACACGGTCTTGCCACAGCGCGCCAAAGCGGGCCAGCTCTGCGGCGCTGGCCTGGCCGGAGATGGCCTTGGGCATCAGGGCTTTCATTTCATCGGGCCAGGGCACCACGCTGCCATCGAGCCGGACCTGCACGGCCTGGCCTGTGTCCTTGCGGCGCAGTCCCAGCACGCCTTGCAGGCTGCCCGTGCCAAACACCAGCAGGCTATTGCGCGCAAAGCGGTGCGCGGAGCCGATGCCCTGAAAGCCGGTTTCGGGCGCCGCACCGGTGATCAGTTGCGCCACGGAGGCGATGACGCCGGTCACGCCGCTGTCGCGTGCGTCGCGCATCAGCACCTCGACCTCGCCACGCACCGGCATGTCGCAGCCGTACAGCGCACGCAGGCCGTGCAGGGTCATCAGCCAGGCGCCTGCCACCGTGGGGCAGGAATGGCCTGCCAGGCGCACGGCGTCGGCATAACGGTATTCCATGACGCCATCCTGCGCCGCACCCAGGAACTGGGCCAGCGGGTCGCGCAGGATGAGACTGGGGGCTTGGGCATAGAAGGCGGGCATGCCCTGGTCGCGGGTTTCGGTGGTCATTTCGGTGGATCCTGCGTCGCCACAGGCCTGCAAGCCAAGCGCCGCGACGACCGACAGGCCCGTGCCTGTCTTGATCCAGTCGCGCCGCCGAAGCCGTGCCTGGACGGATGGTTCGGTGTTCAAGGAGTGCATGCTGTGGCTCCCTCAGCTGAAAAGCCACATGCCAGTGCGAACGATTGTCAACCATTCGCAATCCAGGGAGGGCAATCCGGTTTTGACGCGGCGCAATCCTGGGGCCGATGATCGACTTGGCGTGCTGCCATACCCCTCCATTGACCCACCGGAACGCATTTGCTACATTACTAACCAGTCAGTCATTAACTTGGTTCCGATTTGTCCGATTCTGCTCTCCCCTCCTCCCACAGCAAACGCGAGCGTCGCAAGGAAGCGCGCCCCGGCGAGTTGTTGGACGCCGCGCTCGACCTGTTCGTCGAGAAGGGCTACGCCGCCACGCGGGTGGAGGAAGTGGCCGCACGGGCCGGGGTGTCCAAGGGCACGCTGTTTCTGTACTTCCCCAGCAAGGAAGAGCTGTTCAAGGCCGTGGTGCGTGAAAACATCGTGGGCCGCTTTGCCGAGTGGCGCAACGAACTGCTGCACTACGAGGGCAGCACCGCCGACATGCTGCGCTATGGCTACCGCACCTGGTGGGAATCCATCGGCTCCACACGCGCCTCGGGCATCACCAAGCTCATTCTGAGCGAGGCCGGCAACTTCCCCGATATCACGGCCTTTTACCAGCAGGAAGTCATCCTGCCAGGCCAAGAAATGATCCGCGCACTGCTGCAACGCGGCATCGACCGGGGCGAATTCCGCCCGGTGCCACTGGAATATGCGGTGTTCACGGTGCTGGCGCCCATGATCTTCCTGATGCTGTGGAAGCACTCGGTAGGCGCCTGCGTGCCGGTGGACATGGAATTCGATCCCGAGCGCTACATCGCCAGCCAGGTCGAGACCCTGCTCCATGGGCTGCTGGCCAACCCTCCCTCCTCTACCCAACCCTGAGTTCCCCCATGAAACGCTGGATTCCCTGGACCGTCGCCGCCGTTGTTGTCGTCCTGGTCGGTGCGGGCACGCTGCGCGCCCTGGGTGCGCGCAAGGCACAGCAGCAGGCGCTGACGACCGCCGCCGCCCCGGAAGTGGTGATGCAGATCGCCAGCAACGAGCTGTGGGTGGTGCGGCGCCAGAGCCTGCCGCTGACCGTGCCCCTGACCGGCACCGTGCGTGCCGTGCAGACGGCATTCATCAAGGCGCGGGTGCCGGGCGAGGTGCAGGGCCTGACCCTGCGCGAGGGCGACAGCGTGCGCAGCGGCCAGGAGGTAGCGCGCATCGACCCCACCGAGTTGCAGGCGCGCGTGCGCCAGGCGCAGCAGCAGGCCGACGCCGCACGCGCCCAGGTGGACATTGCGCAACGCCAGTTCAGCAACAACCGCGCCTTGGTGGACCAGGGCTTCATCTCGCGCACGGCGCTGGACACCTCGCAGGCCAACCTCGGCGCCGCACAGGCCAGCCACCAGGCCGCACTGGCCGCCGTGGACGTGGCCCAGAAGTCGCTGGCCGACGCCGTGCTGCGCAGTCCGTTGGCCGGACAGGTGGCGCAGCGCCTGGTACAGAACGGCGAGCGCGTGGCCGTGGACACACGCATCCTGGAGGTGGTGGACCTCTCGCGCATGGAGCTGGAAGCACAGCTGGCACCGGCCGATGCGCTGGGCGTGCGCGTGGGCCAGAAAGCGCAACTGGCCATCGAAGGCAGCGGGCAGACCGTGCAGGCGACGGTGCTGCGCATCAGCCCCAGCGCGCAGAGCGGCAGCCGCGCCGTGCCGGTGTACCTGGGCGTGGAGCGCGGCCCCGACACGCCAGCGCTGCGCCATGGCCTGTTTGTGCAGGGACGGCTGGATGTGGGCCAGGCGGAGCGCCTGGTGGTGCCGCTGGAATCGGTGCGCATCGACCGGCCCGTGCCCTATGTGCAGGTGGCCGACCAGGGCCGCGTGGCCCATGTGACCGTGCAGCAGGGCGAACGTTTTGAAGCCCAGGGCCAGACCCTGGTGGCCGTGCAGGGCGTGCCCGAGGGCGCGGCCGTGCTGGCGGGGCGCGTGGGCGCGTTGCCCGTGGGCACGCGGCTGCGCCTGCCCGAAGCGGCTGCAGCGCCCTCTTCTGCCCCAGCGGCGACTCCCGCTGCCAGCGCAGCAGCACGCTAAGGACGCAGCATGTGGTTCACCAAGGTCAGCCTCAAGAATCCGGTGTTCGCCACCATGGTCATGCTGGCCATCGTGGTGCTGGGAGCGTTTTCCTACCAGCGCCTCAAGGTGGATCAGTTTCCGGAGATTGATTTTCCGGTGGTGGTGGTCACGGCGGACTACCCCGGTGCCTCGCCTGAAATCGTCGAGAGCGAGGTCACAAAAAAGATCGAGGAAGGCGTCAACTCCATCGCGGGCATCAACGCGCTGACCTCGCGCAGCTACGAGGGCTCGGCCGTCGTCATCATCGAGTTCGAGCTGCACATCGATGGGCGCCAGGCCGCCGAGGACGTGCGCGAGAAGATGGCCACCGTGCGCACGCAGTTTCGCGACGAGGTCAAGGAGCCGCGCGTGCTGCGCTTCGACCCGTCCAGCCGCCCGGTGTGGTCGCTGGCCGTGCTGCCCGATGGCGACGCCGCCACGCGCCAAAGCGCCGTGGAGCTGACCACCTGGTCCGACCAGACCCTGAAAAAGCGCCTGGAGAACGTGCGCGGCGTGGGCGCCGTGACGCTGGTGGGCGCCACCAAGCGCGAGATCAACATCTACCTGGATCCCAAGGCGCTGGAGGCCTACGGCATCACCCCCGAACAGGTGGCGCAGGCCGTGCGCACCGAGAACCAGGACCTGCCGCTGGGCTCGGTGCGCTCGCTCACGCAGGACCGCATGGTGCAGATCGACGCCCGCATGCAGCGGCCCGAGGACTTTGGCCGCATCATCGTGGCACGCCGGGGCGGCCAGCCGGTGCGTGTGGACCAGATCGCCCGCGTGCAGGACGGCCCGCAGGAGGCCGAAAGCCTGGCCCTGTACAACGGCGAACGCACGCTACTGCTGCAGGTGCAAAAGGCCCAGGGCGAAAACACCATCGACGTGGTCGATGGCCTGAACGCCGCCGTGCAAACGCTGCGCAAGGAACTGCCCCCCGGCGTGCGGCTGGAGACCATTGGCGACAGCTCGCGCCCCATCCGCGTGGCCGTGAACAACGTGCGCCAGACGCTGATCGAGGGCGCCATCCTCACGGTGCTGATCGTGTTTCTGTTCCTCAACTCGTGGCGCTCGACCGTCATCACGGGGCTGACGCTGCCGATTGCGCTCATCGGCACGTTCTTGTTCATGCACATGTTCGGCTTCACCATCAACATGATCACGCTGATGGCGCTGAGCCTGTGCGTGGGCCTGCTGATCGACGACGCCATCGTGGTGCGCGAGAACATCGTGCGCCATGTGCAGATGGGCAAGGGGCCCTACGCAGCGGCCATGGACGGCACGCAGGAGATCGGCCTGGCGGTGCTGGCCACCACGCTGTCCATCGTGGCGGTGTTTCTGCCCATTGGCTTCATGGGCGGCATCATCGGCAAGTTCTTCCACGAGTTCGGCATCACCATCGTCGCGGCGGTGCTGATCTCGATGTTCGTGAGCTTCACGCTGGACCCCATGCTGTCGTCCGTGTGGCACGACCCCAGCATCCATGCCCACGGCCAGAAGGTGACGCCGGTCACCTTCTACGACAAGACCATTGGCCGCGTGACGGGCTGGTTCGACCATGCCACCGACGCCCTGGCCGAGTTCTACCAACGGCTGCTGCGCTGGTCTCTGGTGCACAAGCTCAAGACCCTGGCGCTGGCGCTGGGCATCTTCGTGCTCAGCGTGTTCATGGTGCCCATGCTGGGCACGGAGTTTGCGCCCAAGGCCGACTTTTCCGAGACCATGGTGAACTTCTACGTGCCGGTGGGCGCCTCCATTGAGGCCACCGAGATGAAGACTCGCCAGGTCGAGGCCGTGATCCGCGCAATGCCCGAGGTGCGCTACACGCTCTCGACCATCAACACCGGCACCACGCAGGGCAAGATCTACGCCAGCATCTACATCCGCTTGGCCGACCGCAAGGACCGCGAGCGCAACGTGGACCAGATGTCCGCCGTGCTGCGCGAGCAATTGCGCGCCATCCCCGGCATCACCGTCACGCACGTGGGCCTGCTCGACCCCGTGGGCGGGCAAAAGCAGATCGAGTTCTCGCTCCAGGGTCCGGACCAGCAGGAACTGGCACGCCTGACGCGCGAGATCAGCGCCAAGATCCGCGACATCCCCGGCCTGGTGGATCTGGATTCGAGCGTCAAGCCCGACAAGCCGGTGATTGCGCTGGACGTGCGGCGCGATGCAGCCTCGGACCTGGGCCTGTCGGTCATGTCGATGGCGCAGTCGCTGCGCACGCTGATTGCCGGGCAGACGGTGGGCAACTGGAGCGCGCCCGACAACCAGACCTATGACGTGAACGTGCGCCTGGCGCCCGAAGCCCGCGACAACCCGCAGGACCTGGAATACCTGCCCTTTGCCCTGAGCGCCGCCGATGGCAGCAGCCGCATCGTGCGCCTGGGTCAGGTGGCGCAGGTGCGCGAATCCACGGGCCCCAACCAGATCAACCGGCGCAGCCTGACGCGCGAAGTGGCCGTCAACGCCAACGTGTACCAACGCTCGGCGGGCGAGGTATCGGCCGACATCCGCAAGGTGCTGGACAGCACGGCCTTCCCGCCGGGCTACCGCTACCAGTTTGGTGGCTCCACCAAGAACATGCAGGAGTCGTTCACCTACGCCGTGTCGGCCCTGGCCATGGCGATCATCTTCATCTACATGATCCTGGCGAGCCAGTTCAAGAGCTTTTTGCAGCCGCTGGCACTGATGACCTCGCTGCCGCTCACGCTCATCGGGGTGGTGCTGGCCCTGCTGATGTTCCGCTCCACGCTGTCCATCTTCTCGGTCATCGGGGTGGTCATGCTCATGGGGCTGGTGACCAAGAACGCCATTTTGCTGGTGGACTTTGCCATCCGCGCCCGTGACGAGCACACCGACGACCAGGGCCGCACCGTGCCCGGCCTGCCGCGCGCCGAGGCCCTGCTGCTGGCGGCCCGCGTGCGCCTGCGCCCCATCCTGATGACCACGCTGGCCATGATCTTCGGCATGGTGCCGCTGGCCTTTGCGCTGAGCGAAGGTTCCGAGCAGCGCGCCCCCATGGGCCAGGCGGTGATTGGTGGGGTGATCACCTCGTCCCTGCTCACCCTGGTGGTGGTGCCGGTGGTTTATTGCTACATGGACGATCTGGCGCAATGGGCGCGCCGCCATTGGGGCAAAAACCAGGCAAGCCCGACTTAAAATCAAGGGTTTGTCCCGATCCGCCCCCCTATTCCTCTTTGGAGCCCCGCCATGAACATGCCTCTGAACACGACCGCCGACACCAGCTGCCCCATCACGCAGGCACGCTACAACATGATCGAGCAGCAGATCCGCACCTGGAACGTGGTGGCCTCTGCCGTGCTGGAGACGCTGGACCAGGTGCACCGCGAGGAATTCGTGCCCGAGGCCTACCGCGCCATGGCGTTCGTGGACATGGAAATCCCGCTGCAGGGTGAGCCCCAGGCTGCGCTGCGCAGTGGCCAGTGCATGCTCAAGCCCAACGTCGAAGCCCGCATGCTGCAGGACCTGCAACTGACCAAGGACGACCGCGTGCTGGAAATCGGCGCCGGTTCGGGCTACATGGCCGCGCTGATGGCATACCAGGCCGCCCAGGTGGTGACGCTCGAACTCGACCCCCAACTGGCCCAGATGGCACGCGACAACCTGGAGCGCGCGGGCATCACCAACGCCAGCGTGCGCCAGGCCGATGGCGCCGTGGACTCCCTCCCTGAAGGCCCGTTCGACGCCATCGTGCTCAGCGGCTCGGTGGCCGAAGTGCCTGCGCGCCTGCTGGCCCAGCTCAGCGACCGTGGCCGCCTGCTGGCCATCACGGGCCAGGAGCCGGTGATGCGCGTCACGCTGGTGCGCCGCAAGGGTGACCGTTTTGAAGTCTCCTACCCCTGGGACGTGAATGCTGCCCGCCTGCAGCATTTCGAAGAGCCCTCGACCTTCCAGTTCTGACCCCCGGCGCATCCCACAGCTTTATGGTTGATCTGGTCCGGCCCGCTGAACTGCTCTCCTGGTTTGCCCAGGAAGGGGACGCCCGTCCGCTGGTGCTGGATGTGCGCGAACCCTGGGAATGCGCCCTGGCCAGTGTGTCGGCGCAGGGCTTCGAACTGCTGGCCATCCCCATGGGCAGCCTGCCCGCACGGCTGGCTGAACTGGACCGGGACCGCCCCATCGCCTGCCTGTGCCACCATGGCGTGCGCAGCATGCACGTGGCGGCCTGGCTGGCCCAGCAGGGGTGGGAATGTGTGGCCAACATCGAAGGCGGCATCGACGCCTGGGCCCGAGAGCACGATCCCCAGGTGCCCCGGTATTGAAAGGCCGTCTGTCCCCAGGCCCCGTCTCCTTCTCTTGCAGGCAACCCTAGAAAGACCCATCCCATGCAGCTGTTCCGGATGCTCCCCCTGACCCTGGCGCTCGGCGCCGCACTGGCCGCCCCGGCACAGGCCCAGAGCCTGATCGAACTGGTGGAATCGGCCCGCGCCTACGACTCCTCCTGGCAATCGGCCCAGGCCCAACTGGAGGCTGCCCGGCGCCGTGCCGACCAGGCCCGCGCCGGCTTGCTCCCCTCGGCAGGCCTGTCGGCCGGTGTGAGCCGCTCCAACACCGAGATCACCGTCCCGCCCGTGGACCGCAACACCAGCGCGCAAAACCTGGCGCTCAGTGCCTCGCAACCGCTGTACCGCCCGGCCAACCGCATTGCCTACGAACAAGGCCAGCGCGGCGTGGACGTGGCCCAGGCCCAGCTCGACGCCGCGCAACAGGACCTGCTCGTGCGCGTGAGCCAGGCGTATTTCGACGTGCTCGCCGCACAGGACACGCTGACCTTTGTGCAGGCGCAAAAGTCGGCCGTTTCCGAGCAACTGGCCGCTGCCAAGCGCAATTTCGAGGTGGGCACCGCCACCATCACCGACACCCGTGAAGCGCAGGCCCGGGCCGACCTGGTCACGGCCCAGGAAATCGCGGCCGAAAACGATTTGCGCGTCAAGAAGCTGGCGCTGGACCAACTGGTGGGTATCCAGGGCACCAAGCCGCTGGCGCTGGCGCAGCCCGTGCAGCTGAGCCCGGTGCAGCCCGACAGCGTGGACCACTGGGTGCAAACCGCCCATGACCAACAACCTGGCGTGCGCCAGGCCGCCCTGGCGCTGGATGTGGCCCGCCTGGAAACCCAGCGCGCCCAGACCGGCCACCTGCCCACCGTGGACCTGCAGGCCAGCTACAGCGTCACGCGCAACCCCAACGGCACGGTGACCACGCCCAACGTCAACACGCGCACCAACAATGCCACCGTGGGCGTGGCCCTGAACCTTCCGCTGTTTGCCGGTTTTGCCGTGCAGAACCGCGTGAAGGAAACCCTGGCGCTGGAACAAAAGGCCGAGGCCGACCTGGAAACCGCCCGGCGCAACGTGGCCCAGGCCACGCGCAGCGCCTTCTTTGGGGTGCAGTCGGGCATGGGCCAGGTCAAGGCCCTGGAGGCCGCCGAGCAATCCAGCCAGAGCGCATTGGACGCCAACAAGCTGGGCTACCAGGTGGGCGTGCGCATCAACATCGATGTGCTCAATGCACAAAGCCAACTGTTCCAGACCAAGCGCGACCTGGCTGTGGCACGCTACAACGTGCTGCTGGGCCAGCTCAAGCTGCGCCAGGCCGTTGGCACGCTCACGCTGGACGATGTGAAGGCGCTGAACCAGCAGCTCGTCAAGTAACGGCGTCGGGCAGGCCCTCGCCCTGCCCTGCGCCCGTCATGGCGCCCATCCATCCAGGGCCTGCGCCAGGTCGGCCACCAGGTCGTCAGGGTGCTCGATGCCCACGCTCAGGCGCACCAGGCCCTCGGTCACTCCGGCCGCATCGCGTGCCTGCTGCGAGACAAAGCTGTGCGTGGTGCTGGCCGGGTGGCATGCCAGGCTGTCGGTGTCGCCCAGCGAGACGGCCTGGGTGAACAGTGCCAGGCGGTTGAGCACCGCCGCCACGGCACTGCGCTCGCAGCGCTGGAGTTCAAACGCCACCATGCCGCCAAAGCCGCCCTGCATCTGGCGCTGGGCCAGGGCGTGTTGAGGGTGGCTCTCCAGTCCGGGGTAGTGCACCACGCGCACGGCAGGATGCTGCTGCAGAAAACGGGCCACCGCCAGGGCACCCTCGCAGTGCGCCGCCATGCGCAACGGCAAGGTCTTGATGCCACGCAAGAACAGGAAGGCCTCCTGCGGCGCAAGGTTGCCGCCGACCTGGCCCAACCCGGTTTTGCGCACCGGGGCCACCAGGGCATCGGCACCAGCAACGATGCCGCCCGTGGCATCGCCATGGCCGCCCAGGTACTTGGTCATGGAATGCATCACCAGGTCAATGCCGCACTCCAGCGGGCGCACCAGGCACGGGGTGCAGAAGGTGTTGTCCGCCACGGTGGTGATACCGCGTGCACGCGCCATGGCAGCCACGTCCGCCAGGTCGTGCAGGCGCAGGGTGGGGTTGGTGAGCGTTTCGACCCAGACCATGCGCGTGGCGGGCGTGAGGCTGGCCTCCAGCCCGGTGGCCGTGGCATCGACCACACGGATGCCCCAGCGTTCGCCCAGATTGCGCAGCAGGCCCTCGGTGCCGCCATACAGCGGGCCCAGAAACACCAGCTCATCACCGGGACGCAGCAGGCCCAGCACCAGCGACGCCGTGGCCGCCGTGCCACTGGCAAAGGCCACCGCCGCCTGCGCCCCTTCCAGGTCGGCGAGCTTGGCTTCCAGCGCAGCCACCGTGGGGTTGGCGAAGCGGCTGTAGCGGTAGCCTGGCACCTCGCCTGCAAACAGGGCCGCGCCCCGCTCCAGCGTGCCATAGCCAAAGGCCGTGGTCTGGGTGATGGGCGTGGCGATGGCGCCGGTGGTGGGGTCGGGCTGCTGTCCGGCATGGACGGCGCGGGTTCTGAGGTGGGTCATGTGTCTTCCTGGGTGCGCAAGGGCCGGGTCAGTGCCCGTGGCCCAGTCCTTTGTGGCAGGGTCGATGCGCTACCAAAAGTGTAGCTACTAACGCAAGCGCATCAAGCCATAGAGGCATTTTATTTATTGAAATTTTTTCGCCTGGGGAGTCGCTTCGCCATTATGCGCTCCGCTATACTGCCCTTTTTTCACCCCTGTCCTGCGGACCCCGGTTCGCCAGCGAATTCCAAGCAAAGGTGACTCATGCAAGCAGTCAATGTGCTGTGCATCAAGTGGGGCAACAAGTACGGCCCCGAATACGTCAACAAGCTGCACAGCATGGTTCGGCGGCACTTGCATCGCCCTTTCCGTTTTGTCTGCCTGACCGACGACGGCGCGGGCATTGACGCGTCCATCGAAGTCAAGCCGATTCCGATGATCGGTTTCGACGAATTCGATCAGCGCAAGCCCTGGACCTTTGGCCACGGCTGGCTCAAGCTGACCAGCTTCGCTCCGCAGTTGTACGACCTGCAGGGCACCACCTTGTTCCTGGACCTGGACATCGTCATCCTGGACAGCCTGGACCCCTTCTTCGACCAGGCCGGCGAGTTCATCGTGATCAAGGAGTGGGACAAGAAGGACGGCACGGGCAACACCTCGTGCTACCGCTACACCATCGGGGCCCACGCGGATGCGCTGGAACACCTGAAGAACAACTACCCCGCTTCCATCGGCGACGTGCGCAACGAGCAGGAGTTCATCACGCACTACCTGTCGCGCCAGGGAAAGCTGAGCTATTGGCCAGACTCCTGGTGCCGCAGCTTCAAGCGCCACTGCCTGCAGCCGGGGCTGATGGGCTGGTTCAAGCCACCACAGATCCCTGAGGGCGCCCGCATCATTGCCTTCCATGGCAAGCCCAACCCGCCCGATGCGATTGCCGGGGAAAGCGGTAAGTGGTACCGCAAAGTGCTTCCCACCCAGTGGGTGGCAGACCATTGGCAGTGAGATTTCCGGCACCTGCCCAGGTGGCCTACAGGCTGCTGCTGTGGGCGCTGAGCCCCGTGCTGCTGGCATGGCTGTGGTGGCGCCACCGCAAGAGTGATGCAGCCAATAGCCACATCGGGCAACGTCGGGGGTACATCCACCCCGCGCCCGGCAGCATCCATGGCCTGTGGATCCATGCGGCCTCCGTGGGCGAAGTGCAGGCCGCGGAGCCCTTGATCCGGGCCTTGCTCGCGCAGTGGCCTGCGGCCAGCATCACCGTGAGCACGCAGTCCCTGACGGGCGCCCAGCAACTGCGCCAGCACTGGGGCGCACAGGTGCAGCACCTGTTTCTGCCCATCGACACCCCTGGCGCCACCGCGCGCTTTCTGGACCGCCTGCAACCCCGCCTGCTGGTGCTGATCGAGCGTGAACTGTGGCCTGAACTGCTCCTGCAGTGCCGCCAGCGCAGCATTCCTGTGGCACTGGTCAACGCCCGCCTGTCGGAGCGCTCGGCCCAGAGCTACCAGCGCTTCCACGCGCTGATGCGCCCCGTCTGGAGCCAACTGGCCTTGGTGGCCTGCGCCGACAACCCCAGCCGGGAGCGCCTGGCGGGCCTGGGCGTGCCCGCCCACCGGCTGATGGATACCGGAAATCTCAAGTTCGACCTTCCCACCGGCACCGCCCTGCCCCCTTCGCTGGATTGGCTGGCAAGCCGCAGCGCTGTGCTGGTGGCAGGCAGCACCCATGAAGGTGAGGAATCTGCGCTGCTGGCCGCCTGGCCCGCTTTTGCCCAGCAGCACCCGCACTGCGCGCTGGTGCTGGTTCCGCGCCATCCCGAGCGTTTTGACGCCGTGGCCCGGCAGATTGAGAGCGCCGGATTTCCCGTGCGCCGGCGCAGCCAGGGCGACCGCCTGGGCCCCGACGATTCCGTGTACCTGGCGGACACCATGGGCGAGCTGCGCACCTGGTACGCCCACGCAACGGCCTGCTTCATAGGCGGCAGCCTGGCACCGATTGGCGGCCACAACGCCCTGGAAGCCCTGGCCTGCGCCAAGCCCGTGCTTTTTGGCCCGCACACCCACAACTTCCAGAGCCTTTACGAAGCCATCCAGGCACAGGGCATCGGTGCCTTGGTGGCCAACGCCAGCGAGGCACTGCACCAGCTATCGCGCTGGCTGTCCGATCCCCAGGCGCTGGCGCAGCTCGGCCATGCGGCCTCCGCGTTTGTGCAAAGCCAGCAAGGCAGCAGCGCCCGCACCATAGAGGCGCTGATGCCCCTGTGGTCGCCGCTGGTGCCTCGGCAACTGGCACCGGTGCAGGCGGCAGAGCTGGCGCACCAGTCCATCTGGTTCAACCCCACCTGGGTACCGGCCGCCACCCCCGAGGTGTTCGAACCCACACCCGAGGCCGAGACCCTGGCCACCGGCAGCGGACGGGGGCAGGCGCACCGTGTCCGCCTGCAAGGGCGTGAAGCCGTGCTGCGCCACTACCGGCGCGGTGGCGCCATGGCCCGCATCAGCAAAGACCGTTTTGCCCCGCAAGCCACGGCCCAAAGCCGTGCCATGGCCGAATACAGCCTTCTGCGCCTGATGCACGCGTGGGGCTTGCCCGTGCCGGAACCCGTGGCGGCAAGGCAGGTGCGCCACGCCTGGGGCTATGGCGCCGACATTCTGGTGGCCATGATTCCCCAGACACGCAACGTCGTGCAGGCGCTGGCACAGGCCCCACTGCCGCCAGCGGCCTGGCAGGCCCTGGGGCGTGCCATCCGCCAACTCCATGACCACCAGGTTTTCCATTCCGACCTGAATGCCCACAACCTGCTGATCGACAACCAGCAACATGCCTGGGTCATCGACTTTGACAAATGCGGGCTGCGCTGCGGCAACGAATGGAAAGCCGCCAACCTGCAGCGTTTGCTGCGCTCCCTGCGCAAGGAGCAGCAGCGCTGCGCACCATTCCATTGGGACGAGTCGCAGTGGCCCCTGCTGCTGGCGGGCTACGAAGCCGGTGCTGCCACAACCCCCCCGCCCCTTTCCCACAACGGACCAGCAGGCTGACAGGCGCTTGCGGCTGCTTTCAGCCGCCGGGTGTGCCGCTCAATGCGCCGCTGCGCCCACCTGGGCGTCGGGCTTGACGCGTTGGAGCAGCGCCAGCATCGCCGCCTCGATGCGGTGCAAGGCCTCGGGCGTGTGGCCCTCGAAGCGCAGCACGAGCACGGGCGTGGTGTTGCTGGCGCGGATCAGGCCGAAGCCGTCGGGCCAGTCCACGCGCAGGCCGTCGATGGTGTTGATCTGAGCGGGTGCCGCGAAAGTGTCGGGCGCCAGGGCCTGCAGCTCGGCGGTCAGGCGGTGCGGCTCGCCCTCGGCGCAGGCCACGTTGAGCTCGGGCGTGCTGTGGCTGGTGGGCAGGCCTTGCAGCACGGCGCCGGGGTCGGCATGGCGGCTCAGGATTTCGAGCAGGCGGCAGCCAGCGTAGGTGCCGTCGTCAAAGCCGAACCAGCGCTCCTTGAAGAAAATGTGGCCGCTCATCTCGCCGCCCAGGGGGGAATCAAGCTCCTTCATGCGCGCCTTGATGAGCGAGTGGCCGGTCTTGTACATCAGCGGCTGGCCGCCAGCCTCGGCGATGGCAGGCGCCAGGCGCTGGGTGCATTTGACGTCGAACAGGATGGTGCCGCCGGGCACGCGCGAGAGCACGTCCTGGGCAAACAGCATCATCTGGCGGTCGGGGAAGATGTTGTCGCCGCTGCGCGTGACGATGCCCAGGCGGTCGCCGTCGCCATCAAAAGCCAGGCCCAGTTCGGCGTCGCTTGCCTGCAGTGCGGCAATCAGGTCGCGCAGGTTTTCGGGCTTGCTCGGGTCGGGGTGGTGGTTGGGGAAGTCGCCGTCCACCTCGGAGAACAGCTCCGTCACCTCGCAGCCAATCGCACGCAGGATGCCGGGTGCCGAGGCACCGGCAATGCCGTTGCCGCTGTCCACCACGATCTTCATGGGGCGGGCAAGCTGGATGTCGGAGACGATGCGCTCGCGGTAGGCAGGCAGCACGTCGGCCTGTCGGATGAGGCCGCCCTGGGCCAGTGTCCAGCTTTGCTCCTCGATGCAGCGGCGCAGACCCTGAATCTCGTCGCCATAGATGGCGCGGCCGTTCAGCACCATCTTGAAGCCGTTGTAGTCCTTGGGGTTGTGGCTGCCCGTGACCTGGATTCCGCTGTTGCACAGCGTGCTGGCCGCAAAGTACAGCATGGGCGTGGTGCTCAGGCCAATGTCGATGACCTCCATGCCGCTTTCGGCCAGGCCCAGCATCAGCGCCTGCGACAGCAGCGGGCCGGACAGGCGCCCGTCGCGCCCCACGGCGACAACGGATTCGCCCTCGATGCGGGCCGCCGTGCCAAAGGCGCGGCCCAGGCAGCGGGCCACATGTTCGTCCAGGGTGCTGGGGACAATGCCCCGGATGTCATAGGCTTTGAAGATGGCGGGAGCAACTTGCACGGTGGGGGGCTTTCTGCACTGCGTGGATTTGGCGCCGATTGTAGGCGGCCCCAGTGGTCAGACCGGGCGCAAAGCACATGTCCGAAAACGGCCAGCCAGCGCACCCCCAATCCCTATGATGTGCCCATGCCCGCCCCAGCCCCGCTCCCCGCACCCGACGACAGCCGCTACCTGGCGCTGTGCTCGCGCGATGCCCGCTTTGACGGACAGTTCTTTACCGGTGTGACCAGCACCGGCATCTACTGCCGCCCTGTCTGCGCCGTGCGCACACCCCGGCGCGAGCACTGCCGCTTCTTCACGCTGGCAGCCCAGGCCGAGAGTGCGGGTTTTCGGCCCTGCCTGCGTTGCCGCCCCGAGGTGGCGCCACAGGCGCTGGCCTGGTCGGTGCAGGACGCGAGCAGCATCCTGGTGCAGCAGGCGCTGCGCCTGATCGACACCCCCCAGGCCTGGGACACGCCCGAGGGCCTGGGCGTGGCCCGGCTGGCGCAGCGCCTGGGCGTGAGCGACCGGCACCTGCGCCGCATTTTTGAAGCGGCGCTGGGCGTGTCCCCCCTGCAATACCTGCAAACCCGGCGCCTGCTGCTGGCCAAGCAGTTGCTGACCGATACCCGCTTGCCCGTGACCCAGGTGGCGCTGTCCAGCGGATTTGGCAGCGTGCGTCGCTTCAACGCGGCGTTTGCGGCGCATTACGGCCTCAACCCCAGCCAATTGCGCCGCGCGGGCGCGCCAGCAGCCCCCGGCGATGCAGGGCTGTGCGGCAGCATCCGCCTGGCGTACCGGCCACCGCTGGATGTGCCAGCGCTGCTGGCCTTTTTTGTGCAGCGCCAGTTCACCGGCGTGGAATGCGCCGACCCCGCCAACGTCACCTTGCGGCGCACCGTGCGGCTGCAGGCCGGTTCCCGGGAGCTGACCGGCTGGATGGCGGCACGCTTTGACACCGCACGCCACCAGGTGTGGCTGCAGACCAGCGAACACCTGGCCCCCGCACTGGCCCAGGTGATTGCACGGGTGCGCGCCATGCTCGACCTGGACGCAGACCCGGCGGCCATCCATGCGGTGCTGGGCGCGGCCTTTCCGGGCACCGAGGGCCTGCGTGTGCCGGGTGCCTTTGATGGCTTCGAACTGGCCGTGCGCGCCGTGCTGGGCCAGCAGATCACCGTGGCGGCCGCGCGCACGCTGGGCCAGCGGCTGGTGGAGCGCCTGGGCGAACCCGTGGCCACGCCCTGGCCCGATCTGCAACGGCTGTTTCCCTCCCCCGCCACGCTGGCGCAGGCCGAAGGCGAGGTGCTGGGGCAGCTGGGCATCGTGCGCCAGCGCCAGGCCGCCATCGTGGCGCTGGCGCGCGCCGTGGACAGCGGCCAGCTCGCCCTGCACCCCGGCGCCGACGTGGCCGCCACCACCCAGGCGCTGTGCCAATTGCCCGGCATTGGCGACTGGACGGCGCAGTACATCGCCCTGCGCGCGCTGCGCTGGCCGGACGCCTTTCCGGCGGGCGACGTGGCCCTGCACAAGGCCCTGGGCGTGCAAGGCCAGCCACAGCCGGCACGCGCCGCCACCGCGCTGGCGCAGGCCTGGCGCCCCTGGCGCGGCTATGCAGTGCTGCGGGCCTGGGCGACGGGCAGCATCAGTTCCGCTTCACTATCAAAAGCATAGCTGCTTGCGCTTACCCCGCAAGCGCAAAAGCCAAAAATCGCTTCTAATCAAGGCCCATCACCATGCGCTTCCATCCTTCCACCGTGCAATCCACCACCGACACGCCCCTCGGCCAGGTCTGGCTGGCGGCGTCGCCCCTGGGCCTGTGCGGTCTGTGGTTCGATGGCCAGCGGCACCTTCCCAATGCACTCCCCACCTGGCCCCAGGCGCCGCAGCACCCGGTGCTGCGCGAAGCCGCCCAGCAGGTGCAACAGGTGTTGCGTGGCGAGCGGGCAGGCTTTGACCTGGCCTTGGACCTCGGCGGCGGCACGCCCTTCCAGCAAGCGGTGTGGCAGGCCCTGCTGCGCATTCCGCGCGGCCAGACGGCCAGCTACGGCGCGCTGGCACGCGCCATCGGCAAAACGCAGGCCGTGCGCGCTGTGGGTGCGGCGGTGGGGCGCAACCCGCTGAGCGTGGTCGTGCCCTGCCACCGCGTGCTGGGGAGCGACGGCAGCCTCACGGGCTATGCCGGTGGGCTGGAGCGCAAGCAGGCGCTGCTGCGCCTGGAAGGCATCGCCATGAAAGCCTCTGCATGAGTTCTGCTGCATCCACCACCCGCCCCGTGTCCGAATGGATCGGCGAGTTTCTGCTGCTGTCCGCCCTGTGGGGGGCATCGTTCCTGTTCATGCGCCTGGGCGCTGCGGAGTTCGGGCCGCTGCCCACGGCGGGCCTGCGCGTAGGGCTGGCCACGGTGTTCCTCTGGCCCATCCTGCTGCACCAGGGCCAGTGGCCGGCCTTGCGGCGCCACTGGCGGCCGGTGTTGTTGTCGGGGCTGCTCAACTCGGCCATACCGTTTGCGCTCTATGCCTGGGCGGTACTGCACATCACCACCGGGCTGGCGTCCATCCTCAACGCCACGGTGCCGCTGTTTGGCGCACTGGTGGCCTGGGTGTGGCTGGGCGACCGCATCCAGCGGGTGCGCTGGCTGGGCCTGGGCATTGGCTTTGTGGGCGTGGCGCTGCTGGCCTGGCGCGCGCCCGGCGGTGCGGGCATCAAGTCGGCAGCGGCGCCCTGGGCCATTGCGGCCTGCCTGGGCGCCACCACCTGCTATGCCCTGGCGGCCAGCTTTGCGCGGCGCTACCTGCAAGAGGTTCCGCCCCTGGCCACGGCCACCGGCAGCATGCTGGGCGCCGCACTGGCATTGCTGGTGCCCATGGTGTGGTTCTGGCCCGCGGTGATGCCAGGGCTTCGGGCCTGGGCGGCCATTGTGGCGATTGCGGTGCTGTGCTCGGGCATTGCCTACATCCTGTATTTCCGGCTGATCGCCCATGCCGGGCCCAGCCGGGCACTGGCGGTCACCTTCATGGCACCGGTGTTTGCCGTGTTCTACGGCGCGGTGTTCCTGGGAGAACCGGTCACCGGTTGGATGCTGGGGTGCGCCGCGGTGATCGTAGGCGGCACACTGTTGTCAACAGGACTCATCCGGAGGCGCTCCAAGGCTGCACAAGGGGTGGAACGGCCCTAAACTCGGGGGCATGTCCGCCGCGCCGTTTCCGCCCAGTCCTGCTCCGCTGTCTGCGCAGGCCTCTGGCATGGAGCACGGCACTACGCCATCCGCACCCCGCCCGGAACATTTCAGAGCCATCTACGATGCGTTGCCGGACCCGGCGGGCATTACCCGCGTGGCTGACGGCATGTACCTGGAGGTCAACCCAGCGTTTTGCCAACTGCTGGGCCTGTCGCGCGAGCAGATCCTGGGGCGTACGTCCACCGAACTCAGCATCTGGGCCACCAACCAGGAACGCAGCAAGCTGGTGACCACGCTGCAACGCGAAGGCAAGGTGCTGAACCTTCCGCTGAACGCACAGCGCAATGGCGAACTCATCCCCGGCCAGATGTCGGCCCAGCCGGTGCGCATTGGGGAAGAAGACTGCCTGGTGTTCGTCTTCCACGACACCAGCAAGGAATTGCGCATCCGCACCGAGCTGCTGGCCAAAAACGCCGCCCTCGACCAGGCCGGGCGCATGGCGCAACTGGGCTACTGGGTGGACGAGCGCGGCAAGGGCCTGGTGTTCTGGTCGGACGTCTGCTACGACATCCACGGCCTGCCTAGGGGCTCCGCCCTGCCCAAGGACTACATCAACACCTGCGTGGCGCCGCGCTGGCGCAACGAGATGCGTCGGCGCATTGCCGACTGCCTGCTGAACCACACGCCCTGGAGCATGGACGTGGAGATCCAGCGGCCGGACGGCACGGTCATCTGGGGCCGCGCCCGGGGCGAACCCGTGATCGAGAACGGCCGCGTGCTGTGCATCCGCGGGGTGATGCAGGACATCGACGAACAAAAACGTGCTGAACAGCGCCTGCGCCAGTCCGAAGAGCGCTTTTCGCGCATCTTCCAGATGCTGCCCTATCCCATGGGAATCTCTCGGCGTGACGACGGGGTGTACCTGGAGGTCAATCCCGCCTGGGAGGCCATGTTTGGCTACTCCCGCCAGGAAGCCCTGGGGCGCAGCGTGACGGAGTTGGGAATTCTGGGTGCACAAGACCGCGCAGAACTCTTGGTCGCAGCGCAGAGCAGCCAACTGCTCGAGTCCTACGAACTGCAAGTCACCCTGCGCAACGGCGAGCGGCGCACCTGCCTGCAGTCCATGCGCGCCACCGAGTTCGACGGCCAGCCCTGCTGGCTGTTTGCCTTGCAGGACATCACTGGCCGCAAGCACCAGGAAGAGGAAGTGCGCGAGCGCGAAGCCTTGCTCTCGCTGACCTTGTCCACGGCCGCGGTGGGCCGTTGGGACTGGAACCTGCACACCGGCATGATTTCCGGAGACGAGCGCTGGCGCAGCATGCACGGTCTTCCTGCGGGGACCATGAAAGGCCCCGCCTTCCTGTGGACCGAACCGCTGGGCCCCGAAGAAGTACTGCGCGTGACCACCGAAGTGACGCGCCACGTCAACCAGCCCGAGACCCCGTTCGACACCACCTTCTGCATCCGCAGACCGCACGAAAAAGAGCGCTGGATACGCAACCTGGGCAAGGTGGTGAGCCTGGACGCCGAAGGCCAACCCGAGCGCATGCTGGGCATTGCATTGGACGTCACCGCCCAGCACGAGCAGGAAAACCTGCTGCGCCGCCTGGCGCACTACGACACGCTCACCGGCCTGCCCAACCGCGTGATGCTGGCGCGCAAGCTGGCCGACGCCATGGATCAGGCCCATTCAGTGGGCGCGCTGCTGGGCGTGGCCTACCTGGATCTGGACGGCTTCAAGCCCGTGAACGACCGCCTGGGCCACGATGCCGGTGACCGCCTGCTGGTGGTGGCCGCACAACGCATGGTCCGCTCCTTGCGCCCGCAGGACTGCGTGGCCCGCCTGGGGGGCGATGAATTCGCCATCCTGCTGCCGAAGGTGCACAGCGTGCAGGAGTGCCGCCAATTGCTCCAGCAGGCCATGCAAAGCATTGCCTCGCCCTACCAGTTGGGCAAGCACCGCGTGGGCGTGACGGCCAGCATTGGCTACACGCTGTACCCACAGGACGATGCCGACGCCGACACCCTGCTGCGCCATGCAGACCAGGCCATGTACGCGGCCAAACAGGCCGGACGCAACCGGCTGCACGAGTTCGACACCTCGCAGGAACGCCAGTCGCGCAAGGTGCGCGAACAGATCCAGCGCCTGCGCGAAGCGCTGGTGCGCGGCGAGTTCGAGCTGTTCCTCCAGCCCAAGGTGGACATGCACCGGGGCACCGTGGTGGGTGCCGAGGCACTGGCCCGCTGGCGCCACCCGGAGCAAGGCGTACTGGCGCCCGGAGCCTTCTTGCCCCAACTGGAGGGCACCGAGCTGGAAGTGCCCTTTGGCGCCTGGGTGCTGCAGGCAGGCCTGCTGCTGGCGCGGGCCTTGCAGAACCAAGGCCTGCCTTTGCCCGTGAGCGTGAACGTGTCCGCACCCCACCTGCAGCAGCCAGGGTTTGCACGCTGGGTGGCGGCCGAACTGGCGCGCCACAGCGATGTACCCCCCGACATGCTGGAGATCGAGATCACCGAAACCGCCGCGCTGTACCACATCGATGCCGTGGCACAGACCCTGGCCGACCTGCGCCAACAAGGCGTGGGCGTGGCGCTGGACGACTTTGGCACCGGCTACTCTTCGCTCACCTACCTGCGGCGGCTGCCGCTGTCCACGCTCAAGATCGACCAGAGCTTTGTGCACGGCATGATGGACGACGCGGGCGACCTGGCCATCGTGCAGGGCGTGATCGGGTTGGCACGCTCCTTTGGCTACCGCGTGATTGCCGAGGGCGTGGAAACCGTGGACCAGGGCCAGATGCTGACGCAGATGGGCTGCCACCTGGCGCAGGGCTACCACATCGCCCGCCCCATGCCGCTGGGCGAATTTGTGGCCTGGAGCCGCCACTGGCAGTGCCCGCCGGAATGGAAGCGCTGACGCAGCGCCACACTCCCACATACACATAAAAAAATAGCTGCCAGCGCCCGTCAAAAGGACGCAAGCAGCTATTGATTTGATAGCAAAATCAGGCTTCGACCAGCGCCTTGACCTGTTGCAGTGCGGCGGGGTCTTCCATGGTCGTCAGGTCGCCGGGGTCACGCCGCTCGGCCACAGCCTGCAGGGCGCGGCGCAGCAGCTTGCCGCTGCGCGTCTTGGGCAGCGTGGTCACGAAGTGCACACGGGCCGGGCGGGCCACGGCGCCCATCTGGCTGTCCACCAGCTTCATCACCTCGGCTTCGAGTTGGGCGCGCGCCTCGGTGGATTCCATCGCGGCCGCGTTCTTGGGCACAGCAAAGGCCATGGCCACCTGGCCCTTGAGCTGGTCGGCCACGCCCACCACCGCCACCTCGGCTATGTTGGCGTGCGAGGAAATGCACTCCTCGATCTCGCGCGTGCCCAGGCGGTGGCCGGCCACGTTGATCACGTCGTCGGTGCGGCCCAGGATGAAGTGGTAGCCGTCCGCGTCGCGGATGCCCCAGTCAAAGGTGCTATAGACCAGGCGGCCGGGAATGCTCTTCCAGTAGGTGTTGACGAAACGGTCGTCGTCGCGCCACACGGTCTGCATGCAGCCGGGGGGCAGCGGCCCCTCGATGGCGACCACGCCCTTCTGGTTGGCGCCGGTCAGCTCCTCGCCCGTGGCCTCGTCGATCAGCTTGACGTTGAAGCCGTACACCGCCTTGCCGGGGCTGCCAAAGCGCGTGGATTGCTGCTCCACCCCGTTGCACAGGGTGAGGATGGGCCAGCCGGTCTCGGTCTGCCAGTAGTTGTCGATGATGGGCACCTGCAGCGCATCGCTGATCCACTGCGCCGTAGGCTCGTCCAGCGGCTCGCCCGCCAGCCACAGGGCCTTGAGGCTCTTGACGTTGTACTTGGCCAGGTAGGCCGGGTCCTGCTTCTTGAGCACGCGCACCGCCGTGGGTGCCGAGAACATGTGCGTGACCTGGTACTTCTCGACAATGCTCCACCAGATGCCTGCGTCGGGGCGGATGGGCAGGCCCTCGTACATGATGGTGGTCATGCCCGCCAGCAGCGGGCCGTAGATGATGTAGCTGTGCCCCACCACCCAGCCGATGTCGCTGGTGGCAAAGTAGGTCTGGCCCGCCTGGGCGTTGAAGATGTGCTTCATGCTGGCCGCCAGCGCCACAGCGTAGCCGCCCGTGTCGCGCTGCACGCCCTTGGGCTTGCCGGTGGTACCGCTGGTGTACAGGGTGTAGCTGGGGTGCGTGGCGTCCACCCACTCGCAGGGCACGGTCGCATTCAGGTGCTGCTCGCGCAGCGTGGCCCACAGGTGGTCGCGCCCCTGCACCAGATCCATGGGCACCAGGCCCCGGTCCACCAGCAGCACGCTGCTGGGTTTGTGCTTGGACAGGCGGATGGCCTCGTCCAGCAGCGGCTTGTAGGGCACGCCCTTGCCGCCGCGCGAGCCCGCGTCGGCACTGACCACCACCACAGGCTCCGCGTCTTCGATGCGCGAGGCCAGCGAACCCGAGGCAAAACCGCCAAACACCACCGAGTGCAGCGCGCCAATGCGCGTGCAGGCCAGCATGGCAAAGGCGGCCTCGGCGATCATGGGCATGTAGATCAGTACGCGATCACCCTTTTTCACACCCAGCGACAGCAGGCTGGCCGCCATGCGCTGCACCTCGGCGTGCAGCTCGGCAAAGCTGTAGCTGCGCTCGGAATCGGTTTCGGTGGAAATGGCCACCAGGGCGGCTTGGCCGGCGCGGTCCTTCAGGTGCCGGTCCACCGCGTTGTGGCACAGGTTGGTGGTGCCGCCCACAAACCAGCGTGCAAACGGCGGGTTGCTGTAGTCGCAAATTTGCTGGGGCGGCGTCTGCCAGTCGATCAGACGGGCCTGCTCGGCCCAGAAGGCGTCGCGTTGGTCGATGGAGTTGCGGTAGAACTCGGCGTAGCTGCTCATGGGTGGGGTCTCCTTGGCCTCGAATCCTGCCGGTGACGCAGGTTTTGAATTCATAATTATTCATGACGGGCTTGCGGGAATCTGACGGGACAGGGCCAGCGCCCTGCCCATCCGCGCCCTCAATCGCCCAGACAAATGCCCAGGTCGCGTGCGGTCTGTACGGTGTCGCCGTCCAGCGGTACGCCTTTCATGCGGCCCGCCACCTCGGCCAACGGCACATACTCCACGTTGGGGAACGCGAGCGACACCATCACGCCGGACAAGCCCTCTTCGAGCGCGCGCACCGCCGCCGTGCCAAAGCGCAGCGCCGCCAGCCGGTCGAACGAGGTGGGCGAGCCTCCGCGCAGCAAATGGCCCAGCACCACCACGCGCGCATCCTTGCCGGTGCGGTGCGCCAGTTCGCGCGCCACCTGCTCGCCCATGCCACCCAGGCGCTCCGCATGCCCGGCCTCCGCAGGTGCACTCAGCGCCCGCTGCCCATCGCGCGGAAAGGCCCCTTCGGCCACCACCACCAGCGAATACATGCGGCCCAGCGCATCGCGGGCCCGGATCTGATCGACCACGCCCGCCAGGTCGAACGGGATTTCGGGCAGCAAAATGGCATGCGCCCCCCCGGCAATGCCCGCGTGCAGCGCAATCCACCCGGCATAGCGCCCCATCATCTCGACCACCATGATGCGCTGGTGGCTCTCGGCCGTACTGTGCAGGCGGTCCAGGCATTCGGTGGCAAACGACACCGCCGTGTCAAAGCCAAAGGTGGTGAAGGTCTTGTCCAGGTCGTTGTCGATGGTCTTGGGCACGCCCACCACACGCAGGCCCTTGCGGTGCAGCTCGTGCGCAATGGAGAGCGAGCCATCGCCGCCCACGGTGACCAGCGCATCAATGCCGTTTTGGGCAAAACACGCCACCAACTCATCGGAGCGGTCACGCTCGCCCATGCTGCCGTCGGGGTTGCGCACCGGAAAGTGGAACGGATCGCCCTTGTTGGTCGTGCCCAGAATGGTGCCGCCCAGGTGTGAAATGCCGCGCACCCGCTCGTGCGTGAGCGGCACCAGCCCGCCCTGCGGGTAGCGCTCGGGCACCAGCAGGCCGTTGTAGCCGTCGCGAATGCCCACGCATTCCCAGCCCCGGCGCAACGCTGCCGACACCGTGGCGCGGATCACCGCATTGAGGCCCGGCGCGTCCCCGCCGCCGGTGCTGATGGCAATACGCCGGATCGGTGCGCCCGTCATCGCTGCTGCCGCGTCCAGAACCAGCGCAAAAAGGTCACGGCCCCCAGGTCAGCCGCCCCCGTCAGGCCCAGCGCCAAGGCCAAAAACGGCGCCGTCTGCGCATCCAGCCACGCCGGCGGTTGCAGCCAGAACCACAGGGCGCCAGCGCACATCAGCACCGCGCTGATGGCCAGCACCCCCAGAATGAGGCGGTACTGCGGCGCCAAAGCGGGCTGCTGCATCTGCTGCGCAGCGCGCGGGTCACGAAAATCCACTGTCATACCTGCTCTCCCCTTGTGATCCTTGGACAGATGTGCACGGTACAACGCCCGGCCTTATTTGACCAGCGCCAGCACGTCCTTGAAGGCCGGATGCTCGCACGAGCGCAGCCACTCGAAGCACACCATCTCGGTGGTCACCAGCTCGGCGCCCGCACCGGCCAGGCGGTCGTAGGCCGCGTCGCGGTTGCGCTCGGTGCGCGAGCCGCAGGCGTCCGTCACCACCCAGACCTCGAACTCGTCCTCGATCAGCTCCAGCGCCGTCTGCAGCAGGCACACATGGGCCTCGCACCCGGCCAGCACGATGCTGGGGCGCTCGGGCTCGCTCTGCGCGGTTTTCTGCAAATGCTTGGGCAGGCTGCGCGCATTGCCCGCGGGCGGGCGCGCCGGGGGGCGCAGCAGCGCGGCCAACCCGTCGGGCGCGGCGCTGAAGTGCATCTTGGGCAGCGTCTTGCGGCACAGCGCGCGCAAGTCTGCGTCGTTGGGCCCCAGGCGCGTGGGGTTCTGCTCCGTGCCCCACACGGGCACATCCAGCAGTTGGGCCGCCTGCGCCAGGCGCCGCGCATTGGCCAGCACCGCCGCACCGTCGTGGATGGCGGGCATGAGCTTGGCCTGGAAGTCCACCAGCACAAGCTGGGATTCGGTGGCATCGAGAAGCATGGCAGGTTCTTTCTGTCAGAAGGTGCAATGGAACGATTGTCGCAGCCAAGGCGCCCCGCCCACGGCCTTGCGCCTGCCGCGCACCCTACATGGCCCAGCGGAACGGCGCCTGGATGCGCCTGCCCGCCACCGCCAGCGAGGCGCGGCTGCCTTGCACGATCAGCGTAAAAGGCTCCACCCGCCGGTCGCCGCCGCCATAGACCAACACCAGTTCCTGGCGGCGCAGGTCAAACACCTGGACCCAGATATTCCCACGCAGGACAACACCTTGCGCGTCCCCCAGCCTGTGGAACGTGACACTGGCCACCACGGGGCGGTCGGTATCGCCGATTTCCAGATCCAGCACATATCCCCCGCCATCAAACGACAGGGACGAAGTCGCGTGGGCTGCCAGGCAGAAGGTGGCGAGGGTGGTTATCCAAAGGAGCTTGCGTGTGAGGAACAAAGCGGCTTTTTGCCCGGCATGTTCACAAAGGCGGATCAAGCACGAAGCGCAACGAAGATGAACCCGGTGACGGGTGGCTGAGGATGCCAAGGCGATTGGAGGAAAGGACGATCTCGACTTCTGGCTCTGCTGAGGAAAGGATAGCCGTACCGGGCTGTCCCATGTTCTCGCAGATCTCAGCAAGCTCGGAACTGAATCGGACCAGATCCTCGGTTTGCAGCCATCCCTCAAAGCTTGCCTGGAACCCGGTGGTACGAGCGACAACGTGCACGCGGAAACAGCCTTCGTGAGACGCGGTGTCCGACGCCTCGCGAGCGAGCTCAAGTCCGTCCGCAGCGACTCTCAAAACGTATAACGTTTAGCTTGGGCGGACGAGGGCCAGCGGCGCGAAGAGGCGCTGGAGCACGGCTCGCTCGAAGCGCTCGTTATGCCCTCAGCCGCAGTACCCGACGGTGATCGCGACGCTTCGAGGCGGCACGCGTAGAAGCGAGTGAACGAATGGGATAGTGCAAAAGTCCTCCTTGCCTCTATCAATACCCTCTGGCGTATCGACCCAAAGATTGGATGATGGCTCATCCCCATCAGCGACGTCGAAGCCCAGCGTAATACTCATCTGCACTGCGGAATCATCAAAGTCATCGTCCATATTCTCCCCATGAGCGAAAACCTGCCGCGTGAAATCGAGGTATCGAACGTCATGATCCGCAAACTTGAAGTCGCCATCACGGACCTGACGTAGGTCCGTTGGCTCAGAAACGAGTAGTGGGCGCGTTGCGCCCCATTGGAACAGCAACATGTCGTCGTCCCGATCGACCGCTGCACCGTTAATACGGCTGTCGCGGTACCAGGCTGTGACTTCACTGAGAATGCGCTCACCAGTAAGCGATTGGTTTTGCTGAAGGCGACGGCCGAGCGCAAGAAAATCGGCAATTCCGGTCTCGAAATCAATAGTTGGCATAGCAAGTGGTCTTTGGGGTATAAACACTTTGATGTAGTTGGCAATTCACCGGATATGCCCGGCACCCGTCGGATAACGTGGCGCCGAGAATACCGAAAAATTTTCTGATTTCATGTGTTTACGCTCGCAAGCTGGATACATGAACAGGTATCACAAAACCGACAAAGTCGCCGCAGCGCCGCCCTTGAAGTCCACGCATTTGCTGAATCAGGTTCGCGAGTGCATCGGTGATCTGCACTATAGCCGCGAGACCGAAAAAACCTGTTCTACCCCCCCGCGCCAGTTCCGTCGCCATAGGCACGGTGTTGGTCGGATGCGCCACGCAATCCGTGCTCCAGAACTGCCCCACGCCCGCCGCATGCAGCGCGGCCAGGGCGTCGGCGTCGATGAGGGCATGGGTGACCGCCACATCCACCGAGGCCGCGCCCGCCTGCAGCAACAGGCGCGTGGCCTGGGCCAGGGTGTGGCCGGTGCTGGCCATGTCGTCGAGCAGCACCATCGCCCTGCCCTGCACGTCCACGGGCGGTAACTGGATGGTGACGCTGCGGTCGCCGTGGCGTTCCTTGGTGCAGACGGCGTGATCCAGGCCATGGCGGGCGGCGGCCTGGGCCACCCATTGGGCGGATTCGCCATCAGGCCCCACCAGCAGCGCACCGGGGCGCTGCTGCACGATCCAGTCGGCCAGCAGCGGGGCGCCGCTGAGCACCACGGTGTGCGCTGCTGGCACGGCCTCTTGCAGCGTGGCCACGCGGTGCAGGTGCGGGTCCACGGTGACCACGGCGTCGAACAGGCTGGCCAGGAAGGGGCCGACGATGCGCTGGCTGACCGCCTCACCGGGGCGAAAGGCGATGTCCTGGCGCATGTAGGCCAGGTACGGTGCCACCAGCGTGAGGTGGTGCACGCCCAGGCCGCGTGCGGCGCGGGCGGCGAGCAGCAGCTCGATGAGCTTGTCGTTGGGCTGGTGCAGGCTGCGCAGCAGCACGGCGCGCTCGGGCAGGAGGCCGCTGGCGTCCACGGGCAGGGTGAGCTTGAGTTCGCCATCAGGAAAGCGGTGGCGGGCAATCTCCAGCGCCGGCAGGCCGCTGGCCTGGGCCAGGCGCTGGGCGGCGGCGCGTTCGTCGTCAAAGTGCAGCAGGCAGGCGGCAGGGGCAGTGGGTGACGGAACCATGCTCAGAACTCCACAAAGACGTGGGGCACCTCATCGGCGCCGCCAATGCGGTAGCCGTTGGTACGGTGGCAGGCCTGGCGGGCAAATTCCAGGTCGGCCGGGAAGTCGGCGTGCACGCGGTACAGGGGCTGGCCGCTCTGCACGGTGTCGCCCAGCTTGCACAGCAGGTCCACGCCCGCGCCCTGCACCTTGGGCGCACCGGCCAGGCGGGCGATGCGGGCGATCTGCTGGTTGTCGATACCGGCCACCACACCGGCAGCGGGGGCGCTGATCTCAAAATGCAGCGCGCCCAGGCGGGGGTTGTTGTGGTCAAAGTCCTTGCCGCCCTGCGCGGCGATGATGGCTTCCATGCGTGCCAGGGCGCGGCCGGAGTCGAGGATGTCGCGCGCGATGCCGTAGCCGTCGCCGCCGCGCACGTCGGGGTCGCATTCAATCAGGCGGCCCGCCAGGCGCAGGGCCTTTTGGCGCAGGTCGTTGGGGGCGCGGGGGTCGTTTTCGAGCACGCGCATCACGTCGCGCGCCTCCAGCACCGGGCCAATGCCGTTGCCAATGGGCTGGCGCCCGTCGGTGATGACCACGTCCAGCGACAGCCCCAGGCGGTGCGCCACATATTCAAACAGGCGGCGCAGGCGCTGCGCCTCGGGCATGGAGCGCACCTTGGCCGTGGGGCCGATGGGGATGTCAAGCACGAGGTGGGTGGAGCCCGCCGCGATCTTCTTGGACAGGATGGACGCCACCATCTGCCCCGGAGAGTCGATGGACAGGGGCCGCTCCACGGAAATCAGCACATCATCGGCAGGCGAGAGCTGCGCCGTGCCGCCCCAGGCCAGGCAGCCACGGTGGTCGCGCACGATGGCCTGCAGCTGCTCCAGCGGCAGTTCCACATTGGCCAGCACCTCCATGGTGTCGGCCGTGCCTGCGGGCGAGGTGATGGCGCGCGACGAGGTTTTGGGGCACAGCATGCCGTGCGCCGCCACGATGGGCACCACCAGCATGGAGGTGCGGTTGCCCGGAATGCCGCCAATGCAGTGCTTGTCCACCACCAGGGGTTCGTGCCAGTCCAGCCGCTGGCCCGTCTGCACCATGGCGTCGGACAGGAAGAACACCTCCTCGCGATCAAGCTCGTCGCGGTTGCAGGCCACGACGAAGGCGGTGAGCTCGATCTTGGAATAGCGGTGGTCGGCGATGTCGCGCACGATGGCGCGGAAGTCCTCGCGTGCCAGGCGCTCGCCGGCAATCTTGCGGAACAGCGCGCCCATGGATTCGGGCGGCTCGGCCTGCGCCACGGCCACCTTGTAGCCCGGCTCCACGCCCAGTTGCGCAAAGGCGTCTTCCGACAGGCCCAGCTCGTGGCAGCCGACGATGGCCGGGTCGTCCACCACGTTCACCGTGGCCAGGATGCGCCGACCATTGGCGCGCACCTCGATCTTGGACAGGGCCTGGAAGCCCTCGGCACGGTACACGGCGCAGTCGCGGTTCAGGTAGGCCACGTTCTCGCGCCAGGTGTCTATGGCCACGCGGCGCACGGCCAAGCGCGAGCCAGAGGCACTTTCGCCATTGCCGGGGGCTGCTGGCGGGGGGGAATTCAGGGGGGTCGTCATACAGCAAGCCTACACCCGAAATCCCCCCTGGGCACCGCTTGCGCCCCCTCGAAACCCCCAGGATATGCTGAGTCTGCTATATTTTTGATAGCTGCTTGCGCAATACACATAAGCGCTGAAGCCATATTTTTATCAGTATGCGTTTACCCTGTCTGGAGCCTCCGCGCAGTCGTGGTACCCTTGCGCCCCATGTCACGCTGGCTTTACATCCTGGTGCTCGCCCTCAGCACCACCGCCCATGCAGCCCCCGGTTCCGCGCCCACAGAGGCGCAAGAGCCCTTCCAATGGGACAAGAATCTGCGCAGCCAACTCGCCGAGTTGGGCCACAACGTGGCCGACCAGGCCCATGTGGTGGCAGACCGCACCACAGACTTGGTGACCACCGCCATGGGTTTCCTGGGTGTGCCCTACCGCCGTGGCGGCACCAGCGCCGAAACGGGTTTTGACTGCAGCGGCTTTGTGCGCAACATCTACCAGCAGACGCTGGGCCTGTTGCTGCCGCGCCAGGCGTCCGAACAGGCCGCCAGCACCGAAAAGATCGACAAGAAAGATCTGCAGCCGGGCGACCTGGTGTTCTTCAACACCATGCGCCGCGCCTTCAGCCATGTCGGCATCTACGTGGGGGACGGCAAGTTCATCCACTCGCCGCGCAGCGGCGGCAAGGTGCGCGTGGAAGACATGCAGGAAAGCTACTGGCAAAAGCGCTTCAACGGCGCCCGCCGCGTGGCACCCGAGGCCCAGGCGGGCAATGCACAGGCCGCCGCGCTGCAGGCCGCAGCAGCCGAGCTCCAGGCCACCCCCACCCCGCGTTAAGGCGCTGTGTGCGCCGCCTCCCCACTGTGGCCTCGCACAAGACTCCCCCAGCGCTCTCTGGCGGCCTTGCTCCTCGCGCACACGACCGCCAGACCCTGCAAAGTCTGCTGACCCAACGCAACCAGCAACCCGAGCAGCGGGCGCAGATCGACGACGCCATCACCCAGGCCTTTGTGCGCCCGGTGGCCATGCTGGTGCTGGACATGTGCGGCTTCTCGCGCATCACGGCCAGCCACGGAATCATCCACTTCCTGGCGCTGATCCACCGCATGGAGCATGCCGCCCGCCCCGCCATTGCGGCCAACGGGGGCGAAGTCGTCAAGCAAGAAGCCGACAACCTGTTTGCCGTGTTCACCCACCCCCAGAACGCCCTGGAAGCGGCACTCGACATCCTGCGTGCGCTGGACGCCATGAACACGGTGCAGCCACCCGAATCGCAGCTCCTGGCCAGTGTGGGCATTGGCTACGGGCCCACGCTGGTGGTGGCGGGCAAGGACCTCTTTGGCCACGAGATGAACATGGCCTGCAAGTTGGGCGAGGACATCGCCGGCCCCGGCGAGGTGTTGCTGACCCAGGCCGCCTGCCGCGACCTGGAGCCTGGCCGCTATCTGCTCTACCCGCTGCAGGAACGCATGGGCGGCATGGACATGCCTGCATTCCGCTATGTGGCCAGCCTGCACGAAAGACCCTTGCCCGGTGCGCCCATCAGCGACGCCTGACGCGCACATGTCGCAAGGCTGCGCTACGCTTGAGTCTCTTTTTGAAAGGACGCTCCATGCTCTCTGTGATTGGTTCCCTGCTCATCGGCCTGGTGGTGGGCTTCATCGCACGCGCGCTCAAGCCGGGGGACGACAAGCTGGGCTGGATCATGACCGCGCTGCTGGGCGTGGCAGGCTCCTTCGTGGCCAGCTACGCAGGCCAGGCCCTGGGCTGGTATGGCCCAGGCGAGGCGGCGGGATTCATCGCCTCGGTGGTAGGTGCCATCGTGCTGCTGGTGGTGTACGGCCTGGTCAAGGGCAAGGGCTGAACCACAGCCTCCACCACCCATGGCCCTGAAGCCCCGCACCCGCAAACCGTCGCGGCAAGACGGCCCGCCGGACGACCCGGTGGCAGCCTCTGCCGACCCCGCCCTGCTGGCCGCCTCCCAGCGCGCCCGCAAGCTGCTGCACCGGCGCGCGCTGACCGCCGCCGCCGCCAGCGTGGTACCCGTGCCGGGCCTGGACTGGGCCGTGGATGCCGCCCTGCTCTCGCGCCTGCTGCCGCGCATCAATGCCGAGTTCGGGCTCACGCCCGAGCAGATCGACCGGCTGGACCCCAGCCAGCGCGAACAGGTGCACAAGGCCGTGGCGCTGGTGGGCTCGGCACTCATCGGCAAGCTCATCACGCGCGACATGGTGCTGCGCCTGACCAGCGCGGTGGGCATGCGCCTGACCACCAAACAGGCCGCCAAGTACGTGCCGCTGGCGGGCCAGGCACTCTCGGCCACACTGGGCTACGCCACGCTGCGCTACCTGGGCGAGCAGCACATCCGCGACTGCATGCAGGTGGCACAGGCGGCGCATCTGCAACTGCCAGCGCCATATGCTACAAAATAAATAGCACCCAGCGCTTGCTGAATAAGGGCGAATTCAAGTCCAAGTGCAACATTTATTCAATGCACTGAATCAGCCTGGAGGCTTAGCCGCTGCAAGTGCTGCGCATAGACCTCCAGGGGCGTTGAGTAACCCAGGGTCATCCTGGGACGCCCGTTGAGCTCATCGGCCACGGCATCGAGCTGCTCCTGGGTGTAGCCGCTCAGATCGGTACCCTTGGGGAACTACTGGCGCAGCAGCCCATTGGTGTTCTCGTTGCTGCCTCGCTGCCAAGGACTGTAGGGGTCGCAGAAGTACACCTTCATACCCGTGTTCTCGGTGAGCTTGGCGTGCTCGGCCATCTCCCTGCCCCTGTCGTAGGTCAGGCTCTGGCGCATGGGACTTGCTATCGCATTGAGCTTGTCGCTGAACGCCTTGAGCACATGCGCGGCTGTCGCTGGATTGGGATGAGGCAGCTTGACCAGCAATACCAGGCGCGTGGTGCGCTCGACCAGGGTGCCAATGGCGCTGGCGTTGTTCGCTCCCTTGATGAGATCTCCCTCCCAGTGGCCTGGAAGCTGGCGATCCTCTATTTCTGGTGGGCGCACATGGATGCTCAGCAAGTCCTGGATTTCCCCGCGCCGGTCCTTGCCCTTGGAGCGGGGCCAGCGCTTGGCGTGGGCCATGCGCAGACAGGACACCAGCTCCTTCTTGAGCTCGCCCCTAGGTTGGGCGTAGATGCAGGTATAGATGCTCTCGTGTGACACTCGTGCGCGCCTGTCATGGGGGTGGAGTTTCTTCAGGTACCCGGCAATTTGCTGAGGTGACCAGTGCTGGTGCAGATGGTCGCACACGAATCGAAACAAGGCCCCCTGGCGGTGCAGTTTGGGCTGGGGCCGGCTGTGAATGCGCCGCTTGCAGCTGCGCTGATGGGCAAACCGGCTGGCGTAGCCATTACCCCCTGCATTGCGATGAATCTCCCGGCTGATGGTGCTGGGGCTGCGTCCCAGAGCCCTGGCGATGGCTCGGATGCTTTGCTTTTGCTGTAGCCCCAGTGCTATCGCGTGGCGCTCTGACTCTTTGATCTGCTCGTATGTTCTTTTGCTCATGGACGCCTCAATTCTGGAAGGTGTTGCACTTCAGATTTGAGGTCACCAAGCGCCAGATCCTGATCTCCAATACATTGCCATGTGCCGTACGCGGCGCATAAAACCGGCGCGGCCCAGGCCAGCAGCCGCCGTGCAAGGGCCGCCCCGCCGCACGGTCGGCGTCCCCCTTCCCGGCGACAGCCGAGAGAAGGGGGAAGCGGCGCAGCCGCTCAGGAGGTTGTTCGCTTCTTCAAGCCCACTCACACTCGCAGGTGAAGTGGCGCAGGAACTTGGGTTGCTTGGTGATCTTCACGCCGCGGATGCTGGCGGCCTTTTCCTTCACCTCGGCGATCACCTCGGCGGCGTAGTCGAAGTGGCTCTGCGTGTACATGCGGCGCGGGAAGGCCAGGCGCACCAGCTCCATGCTGTGGTAGGTCTCGGTGCCATCGTCAAGGCGCTTGCCAAACATGACCGAACCAATCTCCACGCCGCGGATGCCGCCTTCCAGGTACAGCGCATTGCACAACGCCCAGGCCGGGTACTGCTCCACCGGCATGTGGGGCAGCACGGTCTTGGCGTCGATATAGACGGCGTGGCCACCCGTGGGCTTGACGAAGCCCACGCCCGCCGCCTCCAGGCGCTCGCCCAGGTACTCGGCAGTGCGCAGGCGGTAGCGCAGGTAGTCTTCCTCCATGCCTTCCTCCAGGCCCACGGCCAGGGCTTCCAGGTCGCGCCCTGCCATGCCGCCGTAGGTAGGAAAGCCTTCCATCATGATCAGGCCGTTGCGCACCGCGTCCAGCCATTCCTCGCTGCGCAGCACGATGAAGCCGCCGATGTTGACCATGCCGTCCTTCTTGGCGCTCATGGTGGCGCCGTCGGCGTAGGAGAACATTTCCTTCACGATGTCCTTGATCGGCGTGTTCTCGTAGCCTGGCTCGCGCATCTTGATGAACATGGCGTTTTCCGAGAAGCGGCACACGTCCATGATGAAGGGCTTGCCGTATTTTTTGAGCAAGGCGGCGTAGGCACGGATGTTGGCCATGGACACCGGCTGGCCGCCGCCCGTGTTGTTGGTCACGGTAATCATGCCGAAGGGAATGCGATGGCCCTGGTCCTTGAGCACGGCTTCCACGCGCGCCAGGTCGATGTTGCCCTTGAACGGATAGTCCAGCGCGGGCTGCAGGCCCTCGGGGATCACCAGGTCCACAGCCTCCACGCCCATGTATTCGAGGTTGCCGCGCGTGGTGTCGAAGTGGCAGTTGTTGGGCACCAGGTCACCCGCCTTGCAGGTGGCGCCGAACAGCACCTTCTCGGCCGCGCGGCCCTGGTGGGTGGGCACAAAATACTGCATGCCGGTGATGTCCTGGATGACTTTTTCCAGGCGGTAGAAGCTGCGCGCGCCGGCGTAGCTCTCGTCGCCCTCCATGATGGCGCCCCACTGCCTGGACGACATGGCGCCGGTGCCGGAATCGGTCAGCCAGTCGATCAGCACGTCCTCGGCGTGCAGCTTGAAGACGTTGAGCTTGGCCTCTGCGAGCAGGCGCTCGCGCTCGGCACGGGTGGTCATGCGGATGGGTTCCACACTTTTGATGCGGAAGGGTTCGATCAGGGTTTTGGGCATGTGTGCTCCTGGTTTGTCTTGGTCAGGGGCGCAAAGTTATCACCGCGAAAAAACCCATGGTGTCGGTTATTTCCAACGCCCACCAAAAAATTTCGGGCCCTGCCTCCACCGAGGTCAGCGCCCGAAAAATCAAGATCAAAAACCGCCGAAATACCCGCAAATATTGCGCAAGCAGCTATCAATAATAGAGCAATCAGGCCGCGCCGCGACGGCCCTGGCCTATGCCAATGGTTGTGCCTGCGGCTGGCCCGTCAAGCGTTGCACCAGCCCTTGCGCGAGCCGATTGACGATGCCGTAGATGGACAGTTGCGGGTTGGCCCCCACACTGGTGGGGAACAGCGAGCCGTCGTGCACCGAGAGGTTTTCCACCTGCCAGTGCACGCCATCGGGACGCACCACGCCCCGCTTTTCGTCAGCGGCCAGGCCGCAGCCGCCCATCACATGGGCGCTGACCACCTTGGTCAGCAGCGGCTTCATGGGCAGTTGCTCGATGGCGGCCTTGGCCTGCGCCCAAGTGGAGTAGAGCGTGGCCATTTCGTGCACCGGCAGCACCTGCTGGGCCCCGGCGGCAAACTGGATTTCGGCCATGGCCAGCATGGCGCGGCGGGCGCCGTCCATCACGTAGTCGGTCAGCGGGTAGTCGAGCACGGCCGAGCCGTCGCCGCGCAGCTTGACGCGCCCGCCCTGTGCCTGCTCGTGGAAGCCGTCGCGCAGCAGCGCCAGCAGCACATGGGTGTGCGGGAACTGGCGCAGCAGATCGGCCTGGGGCTGCCCCATGCCGGGCAGGGTGGTGGCCAGGATCAGGGGGTGCAGCGGCGGCGCCTCCAGCTTGAAGCCCATGGGGCCGTCGATGGGCTGGGTCTCCAGAAAATGGTCGGTGCACAGCGACTGCGGGGCACCGGTCCAGCCCTCCACGCGCTGCTGCATCAGTGCGGCGGTCATCACCACCGGGTGCAGGAAGGTGCGCTGGCCCAGGCGGCCATGCGGGTCGGGCGCCTGAGAGCGCAGCAGCACGGCGGGCGAGTTGATGGCCCCGCCCGACAGCACGTAGTGCTTGGCCGTGATGCGCGTGCGTGCTGCATCGCCCGCCACGGTGCTGTTGAGCTGTACGCCCACGCAGTGCAGGGCCTGCACCTTGCCCGAGGCGACCTCCAGGCGCTCGGCCCGCGTTTGCACCAGCAGCGTGGCGCCCTGCTCCAGCGCCACGGGCAGCGTGGTGACCAGCATGGACTGCTTGGCGTTGGTGGGGCAACCCATGCCGCAGGAGCCCAGGTTCCAGCAGCCCTGCACGTTGCGCCGGATCGATTCGACCGGAATGCCCAGCTTGACCGCCCCAGCGCGCAGCAGCTCGTTGTTCTCGTTGGGCGGCATCTGCCACGAAGACACGTTGAGCCTGCGCTCGGCCTGCTCGAAGTACGGATCCAGCGCCTGCTCGTTGTAGTCCTTGAGCCCAAAGTGCT
>Ga0116193_1000543_pt1 | contig 35339 bp, 27 predicted proteins | sample AD_UKC115_MetaG_FD_89892 | JGI IMG/M metagenome (GOLD analysis project Ga0116193, IMG submission 89892) | Active sludge microbial communities of municipal wastewater-treating anaerobic digesters from Hong Kong - AD_UKC115_MetaG | ecosystem: Engineered > Bioreactor > Anaerobic > Digestate... | reverse complement strand
ATTCGAATTTGGCGATAGGATTATCTGTTCTGATAAATCAGAATGGACAACCTCATCCGTTTCGGATTGATTCAGCATGAATGTCGGGACAACAGTATCTTTTCTTGTCTTTTGAATCACAGGAACAATGCTTGCCATCACCTGTTCTGGTGTCTGATTGATCCCTGAAAGATTTAGATTATTTGTTTCTTCAACCGGCGTATCCGTCAATAAATCGATATGCTGCTTAACATCTTTGGTTCTCTCTGTCGCCATTTTCTGTGCTAACTGGATAAATTGGCTTGTTCGAAAAACCTCTTCATTTTGATGGTACAGCGTTAATAATATTTCTGATTTTGCATCCGATAATAAAGAAAAATCTGCAGGCAATTCCCCATGTATGATTCGTGTTTGCAGAATTGATTCCACAATTCTCGCTTTATAATTTTCAGCCGAATCTCCGGTATCAGTTTTTAAAGCAATTCCGCCTGAATTTGAAGCGAGTCTGTTCAGCCTGTTAAAATCAAATTCTTCATAAGAACTGGTATTTGTATTTCTCGTTACGATAACATTCAAAGAAACTCCGGAAGAAAATAATGCTTCTGCAATTTGTTTTTCACTAATTTTTGCATCGTTATAACCGGCTCCATCAGTGATCAGTATTATCTGGTTATTTACAGGGCTGGAAGTCTTTGTTTCATCAATCAGTTTGAGTGTTTCAAGAAGTGCAAAACTAAAATTCGAGGTTTTGGAATCAAAATTTAATTGATTTAATGCTTCTTCTACTTTATTTCCATCATTTGTCAGCGATTGGATTGAGTTGACTGTACTTCCAAAACTAATTATTCCCAAACGTGTTCTATTCATCAAGACTGAATCATTAATAAATTGATGAATTAAATTTTTAGGAAGCTCTTTTTCTGTTTCAAACACTGTTTTCGAAACATCAATCAGGAAAAATATGTTTATCGGAAGATCAGTGTTGTTTAATGTTTCTACCGCCACATTATCAAGACTTATTTGATCGACAGTCATCGCTGCACGGTCAAATTCCAGTAGTTGATCTTTAAAAAAAATTTGAGCATACCACAGAAATTTCATTGTCAGTTTGAAAAAATCGGTTCGCTAAATGATTTTCAACCGTTTGAGCAGAAACCAGTGAGAATAGAAGCAGAAGTTCAACGATATATTTCTTTATCATGATTTAATCCGTTTTAATTTCGTTTAGAATTCAAAAGTATAATCGTGTTCATTATTGGTCGTACATACAATATTTGAGAAAACTACGGTTTAAAAAAAAAATCATCAATATAAAACTATTCCACTTCCCGCCATTGTCTTTTTTAGATAATTTTGAAAACCGAAATATATTGATCAAAGATTTTCCCTAATCATGCAATATGTATGATTTTGATTTAGGTATGATGTATTTGTGTATAAATTCCCAAAGCAATAGTATAACATATTCACCCTTTATACCGTGCGGTAATTCGGTACCAGCAATTCGAAATATGGATTTACTTTCCGAACAAAGGAAGGAATATTTTCAGCTACATTTTTTTCCTGTGTGCTTTTTCTGATAATGCAAATTTAATAAGGAAATTGGACAATTACAAATTTCAAGAAGTTAGAAAATGACATAACTTTGAAATCATACAGCAATTCGAAAGTTGGCTTGGATTTCCGAATTGCTGCAAATCGATTTATTCAGTTGTAAGGACTGTTACGTATATTTTTAAAAAGAAAGCAAATTGGCAGATAGGAATGAAACGTAAAAACCTGCGATTCAATTTAAGAATGTAAAGCTGTTAATAATTTGTTTCATTATCTCTTGATTGTTATCATACTCAGCAGGTATGGTATGAAAAGAAAGGACATAAATCATTACATCCTGGTTTACCAGCCATAAATCATGAAACCGCCACCAGGGTTCTCCCCACGGTCGATCGTAGGTTATTTCGTAACCTGAATATTCCTCATTTTGATAAAGCTTTTTTTCAACATTTTTTATTGCAGGAACAGGTTTTTCATAAGCAGCAGTAAACCTATCTGCTAAATCCATTCCCCCTGCAAGCGGGGAACTGGCTACTGAAAAGAAGGCTGTGCCTTGACCAACAACGTCAGAATTTTGAATTGATACAATTTCCTCCAATTCAAATCCATAATAATTTTTCCTTGGACTGTATCGATCACCCCAAACAGTTTCCATTAATGCCCAACCTTTCGGGATTTCAAAACGGAAATTATCATTTTCAAAAAAACGTTGGGTGATTTTGCTGTCAGGAAACGATTGATCACTTTCATTCAGAGAAATTGATCCGAGAACAAAAGAAATCAACAGTATTATTTCGAAGTAAATAATTCCAATTCTTTTCATGTTTCGGCCTCCTTTCAAATTAACTGTTTTGGTATGAGATTTCAGAAACATCAGAAAACGAATTTGTTATCGTTAAAGTCTTTCTTTAATTCTATTATCGGACAAATCTGACATAATTAATCGACAATCTTTACTACCAGACACGCCTGATGACGGCTGATGCAACAAAAAAGCCATGGTCTTTCTCAGTCTTCGGTTACAGTGTCTTTCTTCCATGTCATCTGCTGCAAGTACAGCAAAGAATCATTGCCGAACCACACCACGCCGGAGTTTGTCATTGCGAGTCACAGAGAGACGAAACAATCTCCATGCCACATAAAAGACGTTAAAAAAAGAGAGATGTCGTTTTCCCAATGCGGATAAACGACATCTCTCTTTTTTATTTTGCGATGCAAATTATTGAATTCTTACTTCACTCAATATCATCCAGCGGCAATTTATCGGTAATTTCATCAATAAATTCTGTCGAAAGCCGTTCATCCTTCGCATATTTTCGCACTGTTTCTTTCAATTTATCCAATTGAATGGTGTCATACTTGAAATTTGCTTCCGGATCAAGCTGCGCTTTCGGTCCCAGAAAAATCAGAACTGGATGAATTTTGTCTTCAGGAAAATCAATATCCCGGCTGACAAAGTATTTTTTTACAGCTTCAAGATTGGCTGATGCTTCCAGGTCAGGACGTCCCAGCGATTCTTGCCCGAACATTTTCATGAATATACTGGCTTTCTTTTGTGTCCAGCGTTGTTTCTTTTCATCGTAACCGATGATACCGCCCTGATAATACGGCATCAGAATAAATGCGCCAGCGGTTCCTACCAACAGATGATCTACCGGATCCATATAATGATATATTGAGAAATTATCACTCAGCCCTTTCAATTTCACATTCATCAGATTATTATTCCCCGGCTCACGCCCCCAACGGGTCGTCATGGAAATCGATGCCTGAGAAAGGAAAACGCCGATGATCAAAGCAAAAAAGGAATACATGAAATATTTTTCTGAAAAAGCAGCGACTGCACCAACTACCAAAATGGCGAAACAAATGCTGGTCAAATATTTAGAAATTTTTTTGTTCTTTTTTAATCGTTTTTCATTGGTATAAATATACATATAAAAAATCCTGTTCTTAAGATAATTTTTCCTGAATTGTCTCTCGAAGGATGGATACCAATTGGATATCCATTGCTTCTTTGACCAGTTTCATTCCATTGAATAATGCTGTGCTGTTAGATCGACCATGCCCAACAAAGGACAAGCCATCGATGCCAAGCAGCGGAGCAGCGCCAATCGCGTTTGGATCCATTTTAACTTTAAGGATCTTAAATGCATCTTTTGCAAGTAACGCACCAATTTTTGTTTTTAATGATGATAACAGACTTTCCTTCAGCAGATCGGACATCATTTTTGCAGCAGCTTCCGAAGTTTTCAAAAATACATTTCCGGTAAATCCATCCGTCACCACTACATCCGCTTTTCCGGCAAAGACATCCTTGGCTTCGACATTCCCGATAAAGTTCAAACCAGAGCTCTCCAGAAGCGTGTATGTATTACGAGCAAGCTCGTTTCCTTTTCCCGCTTCTTCTCCATTATTCAGCAAACCGACACGCGGAGCTGAAATCTTTTGCATTTTTTCTGCATAGATGGATCCCATCATTGCAAATTGTTGCAGATATTCCGGACGGCAATCCGAATTTGCGCCGATATCTAATACAACACAAAAGCCGCTACGCGTCGGGAATAGTGTTGTAAGAGCAGGACGAGCTACATTTTGAATTCTGCCCAATTTGCGCAGGCTGTTGAACATAGCCGCACCGGTATTTCCCGCCGTGATGAACCCGCCGGCAGCACCTTCCTTGACAAGCTGCAGTCCCACTGCCATGGAGTTATTCGGTTTCAATTGCGCGCTCTTGACAGCTTTTTCACCCATTTCGAGAATATCTTCTGCATGGATGACTTCAATGGGCAATCCGGACAGGTCATTTTCACTGACATGTTGATAGATAATATCGCGATGCCCAACAAGAAATATTTTTTCCCGTGTTTGCGTTGAGAACTGAATAGCTGCCTCAATCTCAGGCTTAGGAAAATCATCACTCCCCATTGCATCTAATACAATTGCCATTGATCACTCCTGGTTATAAATAAATCAACAATTCCGCAATTTTTGATTATTCCTCAGCAAATCTCAATGCGAGGAGGATTATTTGGTATTCTGCAATTCTTGCGCAACGCAAAAATTTCAGAATATCACAATTTCCAGATTAGTTCAAAAGTCTGATCGATATATCGATTGCTGCTTCAGACGGCACCAATGTCCTTGACAATGTTGCGTAGATGATTATAATACAAAAGCTAAATGCGAAAGTCAATTGCGCTGGTGCTGGAATTGGCAGACAGGCATGGTTGAGGGCCATGTGACGCAAGTCATGGGGGTTCAAGTCCCCCCCAGCGCACAAAATAAATAATGCCGTTCATCAGAACGGCATTATTTATTTTGTTTCCAATCCGTTTCTATTCAGATTACTGTGAAACAGAAATTGAATTGGCAACCAACGTCTTGAACTGTTCTTCTGTTAAATCACAATGATAGAACAATTGATAATAACGGGCAATTTCCGTGTATAGGTCATAATTCGCGACATCCGGATATAGCAATTGTGCCATCCAGATCATCCCAAGGAATCGCTGCGCAGACGGGGGAAACCCCATCCAGTTATATGGGCCAAAAGGCACTTCGTAGTACTTTCCATCTTGAATGGCTTTTACCTGCTGCCAGCCTTCTTTCTCTTTGACCGTCTCATAGATACTGTCCGGATCGAAAAGAATCACATCCGGATTCCACATCAGGATCTGTTCCATATCGACTTCATTTCCGGTTCCTTTTGCAGAAGGATCATCCACAACCGCCAGGTTATTGGATAATAAATCGATAATTTCAGCATGATAGGAATTTTTCGCTATGACATTCTGCCCTTCTGCACCCAGACAATAAAGCAAATTTGCTTTTCCGTTTTCTCCGATCGTATCCAGAATTGTATTCGTTCGGGATAAAATTTCTTCGCAATATAACGCCAATTTCTCCGCCTCATCCTCCATATGCAGAAGTTTACCCAACATTCGGAAGGCATCAGCCATGGTGTTAATGGTTGCCGTCACATGAACAAAAGGCAGTCCAGTCTGTTCCTGTAATTTAGCCAGATCCTCAACAATTGTTTTCTTCGGTTCTCCAACATCAATAACCAATTGCGGGCTCTCGTGCAGCAGTTCTTCCAGGTTCATCTCACCTTTTCCGCCATACAACTGACCCAAAACCGGAAGCTGATAATAGACAGGATCCAAATATTGTTCTGCCTCTTTTGTCCATTCAGTCGCGATACCGACAAGTTTGTCGGGCGCCAATGCAAATAGAACGATCTGAGCCAGCGGACCGGAAACTGCGATTCGATTGATTTCTACAGGAACTTCAACCTGGCGTCCGACAGAGTCGGTAAAAATGACAGTGGATTGATCTCCCGCTTCTCCTTCAGCTGAACATACAACACACATCGACAAAGAGATCATACATACTATTAAAAACCAAAGTAACTTCTTTTTCATTTGCGTGTATCCTTTTGGGGCATATTAAATAACGTTGAAATCGCTGCCATTGATTTCAACGAATATCACTTGACTGATTCTGAATCACACTTCGGGGAATACAAACACGAACAGCATCCTGATAAAGACTCATCACTTCAATCTCCACATCATATAGTTCCTGAATGATTTGCCGGCTGATAATCTCTGAAGGACGTCCGTATGCCAACACATTCCCTTCTTTCAAGATCAATACTCTGTCAGAGAATTGAAATGTCTGATCCGGATTATGCGTTGACTGAATAACGGTATAGCCTTCATCGGCCAAAGATTTAATCTGCGTCAGTACTTTAATCTGATTACCGAAATCCAGACTGGCCGTCGGTTCATCTAAAATCAGAATATGCGCATCCTGTGCCAATGCGCGCGCAATAACCGTCAATTGCCGTTCTCCGCCGCTGATTTTTGTAAAACCGCGATCACGCAAATGCTCGATTCCCAAACGCTGCAAGGCTTGTTCCGCCCGCTGAATCTGTTTCTTTCCAGGACTTGACATCACCGAGATCTGTTGGGTCGTCCCCATCAGGACCATATCAAAAACAGAATAATTGAAAGACGGATAATAGATTTGCGGAATATAAGCAATCCGTTTTGCCATTTCCCCTGCAGATAACTTACGAATGTTTTCTCCATCCAGCAAAATTTCACCGCTATATCCGTTCAACAACCCCAGAATACAACGAAATAACGTACTTTTTCCAACACCGTTCGGGCCTAAGATCGAAAGAAATTGGCTTTTTTGAGCAGAAAAATCAATATGATTCAGGACAATGCGCTGATCGTAAGAAAAACTTAATCCTTTGACAACAATGCTCAAAATGAATCCCCCTTTCTGGTCAGGAGATAAATAAAAAAGGGTGCTCCGATAAAAGCTGTCAAGATGCCCAGGGGAATTTCAGTGGGCAGCAGATTTCTGGAAAAATTATCCACGATCAATAAAAATAAAGCGCCTAAAGTCATCGAGGCGGGCATCAAGTGTTTGTAATTATTCCCGACAATTTTCCGTGAAAAATGGGGGATCACAAGACCAACCCAACCAATCATTCCACTGACAGAAACGCTGGCTGCAGTGATCAACGTGGAACAAAGGATGACAGCCAGACGAAGCAATTGAACATTGATACCCATGGTACGCGCCTCATCATCGCCCAGTGTCAAGATATTGATCCGCCACCGCAGCAGATAGAGCGGTATTAATCCAAGCGACATGGGAATGATGACGAATAGAACATCTTTCTTTGTTGTTCCGGAAAGACTTCCCATCAGCCAGTATGTAATCGACGGTAGTTGATCATTGGGATCTGCGACCAGTTTAATAAAAGAAGTTCCGGAAGAAAAGAGCGAACTGACCATGATTCCAGTAAGGATTAATCCAATTACTTTCTTCCCTTCGACATGGAAACTGATGAAATATACGAGAAAAACTGTGAGAAGACTAAACAAAAAAGCGGAAATCGTAATCAGTTTACTGGAAGCATTAAAAAGAATTGCCAATGCTGCTCCAAAAGCAGCGCCGGATAATGCGCCTAAAATATCAGGAGCCGCCATGGGATTTTGGAAAACTCCCTGATAGGCAGCTCCGGCAGCAGATAAGCAACAGCCGACCAGGCAAGCCATCAGAATTCGCGGCAGACGAATATTAAAGACCACGGTTTCCATCTTCTCTTCCCAAAAAGGACTGATTGTGAATATTCTTGAAGACAGAATACCCAGCAATTCTTTCGGTGAAACAGGATAGCGACCAAACATAAATGAAATGACGATGGCAGCCAAAAGGACCGCGATTAATATCACATTAACGGATGTAAAATAAATGGCTTTTCGTTCCTGCTTCACAAAGACAATTCCTTTCCAGCGGTAATTGAATCAATATTCAATCCTTGTTTCATTTCAGTGGGAGGATGTATCCATTTGTTCCGGTAAATTATGGAATTCCTGATCCATTAAAATTGCTTCATACAAGCAGTCCCGGTTTTCCGTATCGATGGAATAAAGTTTTACATTCGGATGATTTCGTATGGCGTTCAGAAAAGGAGTATCTTTCATCTTCAAGCTGGCAATCACATGAAAATTCCCATCCAACACTGAAAAAACTGCCTGACAAAACTGAAAAGCTTCCGATTCCATCGTTCCCAATTCATCCATTACAACCAGACTGCCTTCAGGAATGTTATTTAACAGATACGCATGTTGATCAAAAATATTCGAGAAACCGACTGAACCGCCGATCGTACATATTCCGACACAATTTTCCTTCGTATACTTTCTGGGCTGATTTGGAGCGTGTATGTATACATAACTATTTCCGAAAGAATCCGGTTTTTCTTTTTTTGTAAAAAAACCATACACAGGCTCATTCTGCAAAAGTAGAATCTTCGAAATCAGAGTCGATTTTCCTGAGCCGATTTTTCCTGTGATCAGCAGATGCTTTTTTTTGTCCATGATCATCACGAAACCTTAAACATTTCTTCATGAGAAAATAACAGGTCCCGATTTCTGTGCTGCGCCCTATGTAAAATCAGTTCCGCCGTAATACTGATCGCAATTTCCTCAGGTGTCTCTGCCAGTATGGGCAGACCAATCGGGTTATGAATTCTCGCTATATCCGTTTCACAGATACCAGCCTCCCGAAGTCTGGATTGAGTTGCTGCCATTTTATGTCGGCTTCCAATCACTCCAACATATGATGCCGGTGTGCGCAGCGCCTGCTCCAAAACCTGATAATCAGCCTGATGGCCGCGTGTCATAATAACGACGTAATCAGAATCGGTGATCGTAATTTTTTCTGAGATGGAATGGAAATTTCCTTGAACGACTTTCACAGCGCCGGGGAACAAAGAAAGGTCAGAAAATTGCTCGCGATCTTCAAAAACAACTGGACGAAATCCAACACGGGCAATCATCGGAACCAGCTCCTGAGATACATGCCCGCCGCCAAAAACATAAACATACCCGCTTTGAGACAAAGGTTCGACATAGTATGCCGGCTCTGTCTGAATGAGAACCGCTTGTGATTTAAAATTTTTTTGAAAATCCTGCGGATATTCTGCCTGTGAAAAAAAAGCGTTACTTTGCCGGTCAAAGAGATTTATATTCCAAATCGATTCTTCATGAATTTCTGTGATCAGCCAGGAATCAACATTCTTATCCAGCAACTCATTGATCCGCCGCACTAATTTCAAATACTCCGGTTTATCAGATGTAAAAAACTGAAAATAGACTTTAACATCTCCGCCGCAAATCATCCCCAAATCTGCGACCTGATTGGGCGCAAGTGTAAATGCCTTGGTAAAAGATTTCCGGGTTTGATGAACTTCCAAACCGATCAGACTCGCAGCATGTTCCACTGCACCTCCGCCAATGGTTCCAAGCGTTGTCCCATCTTCAAAAATGATCATTTTTGCGCCAGCGCCACGCGGGGTTGATCCGCTTGATGCAATGATACTGCATAAAACTACGTTTTTCCCATTCGAAAGCGCTTCCTGTAATGCTAAAAACAATTCTTTCATGCTTTTTAATCCCTCCTTCGGTGATTTCCCCGATCCATCGTCTTTCCGCTGATAATAAATTCATCAGGGATATCTTCCGTATCCAACGCAATCAATCCCAGTCTTTTTTCTGAAGGGAGATAAAACGGATATCTGCCCGAAGGATCCTTAATCAGTCGATTTCTGATCATCTCCTCATTAATTCGCTCAGGTTGATCATCCTGACTGTAGATCTGAAAAAAAAGTACAGCATCTTCCAGACTATGAAATGGCTGCCCCATTTGCAGTGAAAAGCGCTCTTTTTGATAAGGAATATTATTTTCATCCAAATCGTTGCATGTTTTTTCAAAAGAATAGCGGTCAAGCACATGGTGTCCGATTGAAAAACGATGCTCATAATAATCTTTTTTTATCAAAATTACTTTCCCAACACATTGCTCACGGGCAATTGTCAATGATTCCTGCGTATTTCCGAAGAAACAAAAAACCATTGCATCATATCGAGTTGATGGTGGACATTCAAAAATATTTCCGAATCGAGGTGAAATATTGGAAATATCGAATTTATGTATATTTTCGGATAATACTTCCAAAGCTTCTTCAGAGCAGTCGATGGCAGTGACCGAAGCGGAAAATTGTGCCAGTTTCAGACTTAAATAGCCTAAGCCACATCCCGCATCGCAGATCCGGATTCCTTGTTGGAGATAGGCGAAGATTTTTTCTGCCAATTGTTCATAATAATCAGAATACTCAGATGCATCCCGCAGGAATTTGATTGAAGGAGGTGTCCAAACATACATTTCGAGTTGTTTCTTCCGGATCAAACAGTTATCTGCAAAATTTTATGCTCTTTTTGTTATACAGGAGAGATCACAGAAATAAATTCATACTTTTCTGATAGCATTTTATTACTCAATTATTGATTAGTCAATATGTGATTATTCAACCAATCCGTTCTTAAATAAGCACGAGCTCTTAGTCGTTCTTATGGATTTGCGCTTTTTGTAAAAAAAACACGATAATAATTTTTCTCGATCATTCCGAAAAAAAAGCTTAAATATCGAATCATTGGTTGCCATTTCGAAAAAATTCAATTATGATCATAGCATGCAAAATGAACCGGAACTGACAATCATCATACCCGCATATAATGAAGAATTGTCGCTGCAATGGTTTCTTCCCGTTGTGATCGATTTTTGTAAAGAACGGAATTTTCGATTAATCGCAGTCAACGACGCTTCGACCGATAATACGGGTGAAATCTTGAAAAACTATCAGAATTCCTGGAACGGGATGACAATCCTCACCCATAAAGTCAATCGCGGATATGGCGGAGCATTAGCAACCGGAATATCCAATTCAAAAACCAGATTCACCGTGACAATCGATGCAGATGGACAGCATCGTGTGGAGGATATTGATGTTCTATTGCACGCCCGTAACGAGATCGACGCAGACCTGGTCATCGGAAAAAGGACTGAGGGAATAAAGGTATTTCAGGAATCCTACCGTTCTCTTGGGAAAAAAATTATCCGAGGTACGGCAAAATTGATGATGAATGTTCCAGTACAGGATTTGAACAGCGGAATGAAACTATACGATACGGTGTTAGCGCAGAAATATTTAAAACTATGTCCCGACAGTATGGCTTTTTCTGAAGTAATGACACTAATATTTTTACAACAGAAACACCTTGTAATAGAAGTTCCGATAAAAACAGAATCCCGAAAACACGGCACCAGCACAATCAATACGATGACTGCGTTGGACACTATCATTCAGATTTTTAACGTCGTTATGGTTCTGAATCCAATGCGCATATTTTTCCCGATCGGACTGACAGCCCTTTTACTGGGGATTCTATGGGCTATCCCGTTCTTCCTGCGGGGAAACGGACTCTCCACTGTCGCTATGCTGATCATCACAACCGGCATGATCTCCATGATGCTGGGACTGCTTGCAGAACAGCTTGCTCAAATCCGAAAAAGGAATCTTTAACGATCAATTTTCTCTCGATTCAAGCAATTCCTACGAAAATTGAATTCAATTATCGCAGGAATTACACTGAACATTTTGAAATTTGGAAACACCTTTTGTAAAAAGAGAGAAAATTTTTTTCCATTTTTCGAATTGCTGCCTCTTCTCAAGAGGCTTTATTATTTTTTAAATTGCTGAATCAAATGGCTGGAATTTAGGACAATTATGCAGATCGCAATCGTTTAAGTATCTTTTGCAGCGAAATGACAATTGATAAAACCAATATCGGATAGAACAGATAATTCACAAATGAAGTATCCAACGGTTTTAAATTCAAAAAAGCAAATATTTTATTTACCCAATCTGGTGCATTCATAAAAAGGATATCTGCCTGTATTTGGAATAATGAATTTAGGACTAAGATGATTATGTTTTTCCCGAAAACCCAAATGAGTAATTGCCCGAGAAAAGGATATTTGCCGAATAAGCCTAAGAACGCGAGCAGCATACCGCTCCCGAAAGCTGCAAAATGAGCAGCCGGATTTTGCGGAAAAACAGAATAAATAATCCAGATGTTAGAAACACAAATCCAACATACACAAGCCAATATCAAAATTTTTAGGAACAGATTCAGGATTGGAAATGCTTTTCTTTTTATGGATTTCTTATTGGAATTTTCTCCAAGCGTTGTTTTAATGATGGCATTCTTTATTCGTTCTGTCTGAACAAATTTTTCCTGTTCAGGATCAACTTTTTGCAGAATACTGTCGATAGCTTTTCCATATTCCCGATTAAAACGAAAAATTGGCAACGGAAAACGGTTTAAATAATTCTTTTCATCACGATAATAAAGGTTAAACGCGAATCCCAACCCAAACGAAGAACCATACTCGATACGTTCTATTCGGGGAATATATATTTTATATATCTTCGGAATGATCGGAAGATATTGCATGGGATATCGAGCGATGATCCAGTTATTATCTATCGTCACTTGCATATAAAACCACACCATCACTTGATAAATAAATATCCAACCAGCCAGGAAACAGGGAATTCCAGCAAAGAATAGGAATAAAAACAGGGATGAAAGTGTAGGAAAATCAGTCCGAAAATTTATAGAAAAGCAAATTGGAAAAATCCAACAGGAAATTCCAATTGGCAATAATAAAAACCATAGCCAAAAACGATCCTTCCAAAAATTAAATCGGAATGTCTTCTTGTCGGATTTTGAATAATTCATTGGTACAGACTCCTGTGACATGAATTATTTTAATTACACTTCTCTTAAGAATTATATCCGTCAAAAAATAAAAAAAATTAGCAGTTCGAAATATGGATTGATTCTTCGAAAAAAGAAATACAACTTGTTGTGGAGAACTGTTTATCCAAGATTCATCAATAAAAAAAATGGGATTCCTCCAAAAACGAGAAATCCCTTCAATCTGATTCTGTTCGAAAAGAAAAAATATGTGTTTATTCTTGAAATATCTCAAATCAATGACCGGCATCCATCAGTCTATTCCGGATAAATTGAATAATTTCATTCCAGGCTTGCGTTGCTTCTGGAAACAGCGGAGAAAATAAAGGGAAACAATGCACCATATTTTTCCAAACACGCAGTGTTACTTCTGTACCCGAATTCTTTGCTTTTTCAGCAAAACTCAATGAATCATCGAGCAGAATTTCATGGTCTCCTACAACTATCATGATAGGCGGCAGATTGCTCAAATCACCATACAGTGGAGAAATCCAAGGGTTTTCCGGGTCATTTGAACCATAATAGTATTTACTCCAGACCTCCCATGAACCAAGTATTGAAATGTCTTTGTACATGTTCTTCTGGTAGGATTTCCCGGTACATTTCAGATCTGTCCAAGGAGACAGAGCAACACCGGCTGAAGGCATTGCCAGCCCTTCGTCCCGAAAAGCCAGCAAACTTGCCAGGCACAGCCCCGCACCAGCAGATTCACCGACGACAATCACATCGGAAGATTGCACACCTTGATTCAGCAGCCAGCGATAGGCATTCAGTGTATCCTCCATTGCCGCGGGAAATGGATTCTCTGGAGCCAATCGGTAATCATACAGCAGCGCACTGATACCGGAATCCATCACAAATTTCATCACATGATTACGGTGATCCATGCAATTCCCGCTGACATATCCGCCACCATGTGTGTAAAAAATCGCTTTTGTACCGGCGGATGGCATCTTGGAGACTCCGATTGGATGAATCCATTCGGCATAGACTGGAGGATTGCCCGGGATTTCCACGGATTCCACACAAAGATTCCCTGGAACGCGGTTAAATTTCTTAGCTCCCTCCAGACATTCGGCTCTGAATTTTTCAATCGAAGAGTCTTGCGTCACGATCTCTCTTCGGAACGGATACCTGAACAGGTGTCGGTTGCGAACACTCCAGAGAATCAATTTACTTTTAAAACTGGACATTTTCTTTCTCTCCTAAAAAAAAGCAATGTAAAATTTTGGCAAGCTTTTCGAATAACAAAGAGAAAATTCTTCGCATACTCCGAAATTCAAGCTCCAAAATCATAGCTGTTCCGATTTCTCCGATTTTGATCCGTTGATAAAAAGACGAATACACGCATCCACAGCGGCTTGGGGATCATATGTTGTTGGTTGAAGATAATACGGTTTGATTGCTGCGATTAATATGTATTCCACAAATCCAACAATCAGATCCGCTGGTAGATCCGTTCGGATATCCCCTTCATCCCTGCCCAGTCGAATAATCTCTTCGATCAAGCTGGATAAACCGCTTTCCATCTCATTACTGATTGGTGAAAACGATAGTGTCAGACGCATGCGATACAGCATATATTTTTCAAATAACGCTTTTTGCCTCCGGATTCCCTGAAGCAGCGTCATCAGTAAAAAAGTCAGACGTGATTGCGTATTCGGAAGGTTTTGGATTTCTTCGATCCGTTCACGGTCATGATTATAGAAAGACCTTTGAATATACGCTGCGATGACCGTATCTTTCGATGAAAAATAATTGTACAGAGTTCCTTTTGCAACATCAGCCTTCTCAGCAATCTGATCCATGGTCACTTCATCGATTCCAAATTGATCAAAAAGCGTGATCGCGGAATCAATAATTCGATTCCGCATTTCCTCTTTCTTACGATCCATCCGGTTCATCATTGACTGGTTCATCATTCTCCTGAAGTCAAATTGAAAATTGGTATTCGAATGACCAGAGATGTATTTTAAAAACAGCAGTATCGGTCATTGCCAAGTATTTATACTACGTTCATTATTATACTATATATATTTTTGCACGAAGTACATTTTATATAATAGTATTAAAAAAAAGATGGTCAATCGTCACGTCGATACCATCATGTTTTCAGGATATTTCATAATCGATTAAGTTGTCCTAATACTCAGTAAATGCCGTACCAGCAATTCGAAAAATTGATCAGCCTTTTAGAATACAGGGAAGATAACCATTCATTTTTTAGCAATTAATTTATTAATCATGCTTTTTGAATCAAAAGGGAGAACTGATATTTCTTTCCACAAATCGTATTGTTGCCCATATTTGTAAATCACTGTGATGGCAGGTTTCAGGAGGTAATTTCGATATTGCATTCGTATTTTCATCATTTTCCTCGACACTGTCGATTATGTATAAAAATGTTTTCATCCTACATTAATGTTTTTAAAGTTTTCATCGCCTTTAAAGTAATCCACTTGGAAGGTTTTCCTTTGTGCTCTATCGAAACAAGCGTTTTACCATTGTAAGAGTTTTCCATCAGCCACGTCCCGCTATCAGAGCGTTTGCTTTCGACAACAGCGATGGCATCATCCAACCTGGGATCGTTGATTTGCAAATCCGCAAAAATTCCGAGCAACTCCAGTACATCCGTCTGATACATCAGCGGAAAGCCAAATTTCAGCCATCCTGGTTTGGATATTGAAAACAAGTCATGGCTCTTTTTATATAAATGATGCATCAGAAAATACTCGGATAGCTGTTTGATCTTCGCAGTGACCGCTTCACTACGATTCTTCTGAGGAATGGCTGCCAACGCTTTCAGGGCTTTTGCGACTCCCATATGACAGGAATGCAAACCCCAGCATGACGAGAATCTTTCGATAAACGGATCCACCGGCGGTCGTGGATCTCCGTCATCTGTTCGCTGATAACGACAGATCCAATCTATTGCTTTTTGTATTCGCTCGTCTTCCAAATATCCAAATTGGATCAATGCGAAAACCATATTTCCGGTCAAACAGGGAATGATTCCGCCGGACAAACCGGATTGTGTTTTCATACTGTAAGAATGGGAGAAACTGCCGCTTTCCGAATGATAAGAATGTTGAAGAATAAATTCGCATGCATCTTTTACTCGTTTATCCGCTCCATCTGCTCCCAGTTCGGCCAAGATAAGCAGCGTCCAGGATGATCCTTCGTACTTGTCATCATAAAATCTTTCCGGGTTTCCCCAGGATCCATCAGCATTTTGCCGCTGTAATATATTCGGGACAACTCCATGTTCCATGATAGCATTTCGCGCCGATTTCACTTCCGGATCCTCAGCAGTACATCCGCACAAAGTAGTCAATGCTGCATATCGAACGGATGGGTTTTCTTCTTCCAGCAACCAATCAAGAATTCTTTCATTCATTAAATTGTTCTACCTTGATTACAACGATTTGACAAAATATCTGATTTTGATAATATGTTTATCTTTTTTGATAATCCAGAAAGTTTAAAAACTCGGTAATACGAAAAAGTGACTTGCCATTCAAGTAAATCGACACAAACAGGATAAGTCCGCTGTTGTGATTGATTATGGATAAAATGAAGTATTCTCAAATCAAGACAAGTTTTTCGGGGCTTAAGGAACTGTTGCTTTGAAATTATCAAAAGCTACCCGATAAGGATTCTTTTCATCCACATCATTCATCGATACCGCAAAAATGATCGCTTTTCCAAAACCGAGGTCAAAATCTGTGATTTCTGCTTCCTTTTGTCCATTGATGTCTAAAATGAGTTTACTTCCCTTACAAGAAAAAACAATTTGTTCAGTGATTTCACCACCATATAATGCATCCGTCTGAATCCAGTCTGTCAGATACATAGCGTTTCCGGCTACTTTTTTGTAAAAACGATATGCGCCACCTCCAGCAGCATCCGGGATGATCGTCACCGAATAAAAATTATTCGGATCATTCTCACGGCAGAAAAAGCCAAAGCCACCCATTCCAGGAGTCACAACTTTTACATCAACTGATATTGTGGTATTCGTAAAAAGCCCGGTAAAATTCCAGGGGACTTCTGCAGAAACATACTTATTTGGTTTTGTAACCTCAAAAACGAGCTCTTCATTCTCATTGAATAAAGAGCCATTCGACAAATCGGACATAATCTTCCAAGCATTCGTTCCTCTTGAAAAATCATCTGTAAACCACTGTTCGACATCTGCGGGAGGGAAAGGTTCGACGGGAGTTGTTTCGGATTGACCAACAGCGGTCTGTTCGATTTCAGCCATCTGAGCCTCTGTCGAAAATTGAAACTCAGTTAAATTGGTATTTGTCTCAGTGTTGAATGGTTGTTGAACTTCATTTTCCGGCATATCCTCTCTGGTCAATTTTTCGACTTTGAATGTCACTTCAAGCGGTGTCGGGATAGCTGCATTCATAGTATTATTGACTTGAAAAACAGGAACAACAGGCTCAGATATTTGTTCGACATACCCTTTGTCAATTTGAATCCATTCACCATTCACATCGACATAAGACGTAATCACACCCGCATTGCGCAACAAGCGGAATTTGCCTTCATTTCCGATAGCATCCAACGTATTCCAGGATGCATCCCGGATTTTTTTATAATCAACCTTTGTTACATACTTATTACCATTATCCGTTTGGAATGCACCGACACCGATACGTTGATATTTGTCTAACACTCCATTGACTGGAATCCCTTCAACATTTTCAACAGCCATAAAGAAAGCACGACTTTCCCCCGGTTGGTGTTCCGGTAATTCAGTTTTATACGAAGCGATCAGCTCAAAATTGCCGGATAAAATTTCGCCCAGATATACGCTCGCATCTCCGAAAACAGACCCATCCAGTTTTAATTTTACGGTAGATTCATCAATGATTTCAACACTACCCTGACCGGAAACAACGTCCCATTCAGCCTTTGATAAAGAATTTTGAGGCCCGCTGATCAGACTGATCTCGGACAGCATGCTTTTTGCAACAGCCGGTTCGCCCGGCCATTGTCCGCCATAGATAAAAGTCCAGCCGGTATATAATGTATCTGGAACGTTGATTTGCGTCCTTGATGAAAGATTCCACGTTACTCCATCATCAATACTCCAATACGTGTTAAAGATATCCCCACGGCGGGTCAGCCGCAGCAAAACGGGTAAATCCTGAATCTCTTTGCCGCTTTTTGAAGAAATATCATTAAATATTCGCAATACACTTCGTCCCGATTCTCTGCGCCAACCACTGCCTATCTGGAGCGTATGAGCGAACAATGAATCTTCAGGAACTTGTCCTGCGAGAAATCCTAAAAACGAATCAGGAGCATAGATGATGAAATCCAAAGTTATCCACCGGTCGTTCGGCCCAATCAACAATGCTCTTGTCTGAAGGTCAAAATCGCCGGTCACTTTATGCATAAAAACCGGGGAATTATCGCAATAATCCCCGATGCAATCGCCATGGGGGACATCAATCTCCGTTACGCCATTTATTACATGAATCGTTGCGTTATAGCCAGGATCTTGCCAGATCCAACCAGCATCCAATGGATCTGATTCGGATGGTCCGGTCACCATTCCTGCTGGTTCCGGGATATCATCACCGATAAAAATATCTTTTGGTTTTAGTCCGTGGTAACGATTTTGTTCGTCAGCGTTGACTGAATAATCGCTTAATGCCCCGGAATCTAAATTGATAGCTTTTCCTGCATCAACTTCTATTTCAGTTCCATCCGGAAAAACTGCCGTGACACTCCCTTCATTGACACTCACGGTATGTTCATTCGCCCAGTCTGAAACATAGCTGACAACTGAAAAATCAGTTCCATGTCGAACGATCGTTTTATCGCCAACCTTCACCACAATCGGTTTGCCTCCCTGAGCAGGGCTGGTAAACCGAATTTTGCCTTTTTCCAATCGCACAACCGGCATGCCAGTCGTATCGATATCAAATGAAACTGCGGAGTCTCTTTGAACGGTCAGTCTCGTTCCGTCTTCTAAAACCAAAACTGCCGGACTGTTTGATGTTGTCAGTTTATCTCCTGCATTAAAATTCTCACCGGCAGAGGCAACTGAATCATTCTTAGCAGCCAAAATTTCAAGGGATGCGCTGTAACCCTGTCCAAAACAAGCTCCGGACAGTGGTCCGCTTCCAGCCGGTGCTCCAATCACAATTCTGATCTTTCCTGCTCCGGGAATATCAAATTCTTGCTGCAAATCCGAGTCTTCATTTTGACCGGACAATTCAGCAATTTTCTGTTCGTTTCCGAAAGATTTCCCGATTTTTTGAGCAAAATATACACGCATCGATGAGTTCCAGTTATAGAGAGACCATCTCTGCTGAACAGGCGGACTGCCCTTAATCACAGCCTTCGCCTTAGCCCCTCCTGAGACATTAAATGGGCCAAAAACCTGGGCTGGATCACAAGGTTGGTCAACTCCATGTTCTGCAAAACTGCCACCTCCGGACCAAAGCATCCCGGGGGACATGGGCGGATTGCTGACAGTAATGGAAGCTCCTGATCCGAGTTTCAAAACTGCTATGGGAGGTTTTTTATTTTCGGCAGGAGGAAATACTTTTTTATAATCCGCATAATATTCCTTCATTGCCTTGATATAATCTTCGTGAGATCCCTGCAACAATCGTGAAACGATATAGTAAATGTTGTCCGGATTCAGAGGTAATCCATCTTTTTCCAATTGTGCCCGAATCATTGCATATTTTTGCAGCCAGGCAGCCAGTTTTGCGTTACATTCCTTTTCATAATACTGACAAAGGTCATCCACTTCCAAAGGTTTATCGGTTAGTTCAACATGGTTTTCTCGCAGCCATGTTTTTAGCTGTTCCAAATTTTGGAGATTCTCGGTCTTAATTTTTTCAGTTTGAATCCGTCTGGAAAAGTATTCTTTGATGGCAGCTGTTATTTCCTCATCAGTGATATTCGGGTTTTCTTTTCGCATTTCAATGGCTACCTGACGTAAACCACCCTGCTCCAATTTTCCGGGAGCAATCCCATACGTATTCAACATCTCATCAATTCTGCCGTCATATTCGGTGATAAGTTCATTAAACATATTTTCGAGCACGTTATTTTTATACGCCGAAATTCCCAAATTCATCACACCTGCAGATAACCGCGCAACGATATCCACCGCAACAGCCACCGGATAGCCAAATTCCAGCAGTTCAATAAAAGCTTGTCCGCCTGCAGACATGTAACCAATCGATTCTCCCCTTTGTTTCCCCTCCTGATAGGCAGAATAAATCGCATAACCAGCAAATAGTGCATTGGCAGTATACCCCAGTGCTTTAAATGATTTTTCGGCAAACCCTTCAACGGCTTCATCCGCTCCGTGTAAAAGTGCTTTTTCAGAATCATTTAATTGGTCGTATGATCGCCCAAAAACATCCATTGCCCTTTCGTTAAAATAGGTAGTTCCAAATACTCGCTGGGAAATCCGTTCTTTAAATACTTTTGTCATTTGACTGATTTCCTGATATTCATACTTTCCTAATTTTTGAATCGCAATACCTTCCACCTCATCCAAATAACCGGGAGGCAGGTTTGCCATAGCTGCTGCAAATTCGGAAGCGAGTTTTTCCGTTTGTTTTCCGGATGTCATCAGATCCAGAAAAGTTTCAGCAACTTTTTTGGACATGTTTTTATTGAGCTGATTCATTCCGTTTAAATAGTGTTCTGCGACGTCTTCTGCGGACATGCCGGTCCGTCTCATCATTTCATTGATTGCATCTTCGGGTGTAATACCAGGTGTTTCAAAAATCCTTGCCAGTCCAACCAGTTCCTGTTCTGCTGGAGTCAGTTTTCCTCCGGCCAGTTCATAAGCCTGAAGATTTCGCAAATCATATTTAAAAGTTTTCAATACTTTTTCGCTTTCGGAATACTCTTTAGAAACCAGGATACTTTCGCGGAATTTTATATTATCACTAGCAAAACCGAATGCATCAACCGCAGTCAATGCTTTCGGTTTCTCGCCTGCCATCTTCACATAATTGACATCCCCCAGCGTATCAGCAATCGGGTTATATACCCAGCATTTTGGATTATCGTTGTATAGTTTATTTTCCAGCCAGATGTTTCCACCTTTTGTATTGTATTTTTCATAATTTGCAGCCGCCTCAACACGATCCCCCCAGGTTTCTATTTTCGTTGGATCCAATACATGTACGCCCAAATCATTCGGATCAATCTTCCATTTCTGTATAAATTTCGATGAAAAGTCTTCGGCCGCTTCACTGGCATTGGTTCCTTGAGGAATAAAATCATAGTCGCTCTTCCCAGGAATAAATTTACCTCCCGGTTCACCCCGTTGTCCTAAAGTCCCAACCGGAATGATGTGGCTCAATTTGTTTCCTTGATTCAACGAGACATCACGCCAGGTTTCTCTGCACATACGATAAAGATGATTATCAAGAGCCTCGACTGTATTGCGACTGATTGTGCTGCCTTTGGCATTCACGAAACCTTCATATTCTTTATATTTAGACAGAACCTTTAAAGCTGATTCCTGGCTGCCACCCGGAGTATTGATCATAGATGCTTCGAATTCTTTGATGAGGCTAGTCAGATCATCCGCAGCCTGCACTGCGAGTGACACAGGGAAAATCATGCAAACAATCAGTAGGATATTTATGACATAATAAATTTTATGAATACAACCGGGATGTTTTCGCATAATTTCACCTCAAATTCTGTATTACAAAGTTTTTGAAAGAGTGATGCTTTTTCTTGCATTTTCCACAAATCAATTTTTTTAAAAACAGCATCTTCAAGTGGAATCGGGAAACATGATTTTAATTTTCGAATGACTGCTTCCTAATAAAATCGAATGATTTAAAAATACTTAACTTTCAGTATAGGTAATTTTTTTATACTTTCCAATAATTGGATTAATCATTAACAGATCTTGTTCATAATTCGAAAAGCTATACAAAATTTCGATTTACAAGAAATAACATGCTCATAAAAATATAAAAAAAAAGCATAATTCCGAATTTTTATTTTTTGAAATGTAATCAACAATAAAAGGATTCAGCAACTCGAAATATGGGGAAGATTCTTTGTTTTTGTGATGTTTTTCGCGATTGATACAAAAGGCAAAGTGATATTATGAATAAAAGAACTGGATATTCAACTCTTGACATTCCAAAAAAAAGGTTATACACTCGTATGTAAACGCTTCAATCATGTTTGGTTTCAATTTCGAAAAAAATAAAATCGATGACGCAGCATGATTGAGTTTTCTCATATAAAACAACACTTTTCGAAAAATAATCGACAATAATTTATCAATCGTTTCAAAAATTATCATAGTATAGATTTGTTTTTTTGTATGCGGTCACTTTTATATCAAATAATGTAAGCGCTTCCATATGAACAAACGCCAGAATAAAATCACGATTGTAGATGTAGCAACCGAAGCGAATGTCTCTTTTGGTACAGTTTCCAGAGTCATTAATAATGATATTCACGTCAAACCGGAAACCAGAGAGCGGGTTCAGCAAACCATGGAAAGGTTGAATTATGTCGTTAATCGACAGGCTCAAAAACTGGCAGGTGGGCGATCAAATGTAATCGGTTTGCTGGTGCCAGATTTGGGCACCGGTTATATCGGAGAAATTATCCGCGGGATCGATTCTGAACTGACCATTTCGAATTATGACTTAATGCTGTATACCACACATCGGACAGCAACGAAAGAAGCCGGATACGTCTTTTCTCTGGCACAGGATATGGTGGACGGGCTTTTGCTTGTTCTACCCAGGAACCCAGTGGACTATACCGGCACTATGGCGAAGAATAAATTTCCCTTTGTCTTAATCGATCATCAGGGAACGGGAGAAAATTGTCCTGCAGTCGGCGCCTCCAATTGGCAGGGAGCTTTCAATGCAACGGATTATCTGATTCAACTCGGTCATAAACGGATTGGATTTATCACCGGCTCGTTGGATTTAGGCGCAGCAATTGACAGACTGGACGGATATAAAACTGCGATGCGCACCCACCATATTCCCATCGATTCTGATTTGATTTATGAAGGTACTTTCGCACAGCCGGACGGGTATACAGGAACAATCCAATTTCTTAATTTGCAGCAGCCCCCAACAGCAATTTTTGCATCAAATGATTGTATGGCAATGGGAGTCATCGATGCAATTCGTGATCATGGATTAAAGATCCCTGATGATATTTCCGTCATCGGATTCGACGACATACCGCAGGCTTCATTAGTACGGCCAGCGCTGACAACCGTTCAGCAACCACTGGAACAAATGGGCCGGTTGGCAACGCAGATGCTGTTAGAGATTCTAACAAACACGGACAGCAAACCTCACAGGATTGAACTGCCCACACAATTAATGATCAGAGATTCAACGGCAAAACCAAAAAGCAGTCCAGGCTAACCGCGAATTAAGACCTTGACTGCTTTTCGTCCGTGGAATCCCTTCTTAGAAAGGAGGTCCGACAGGGACAAATTATAACCGAATCACATTTTGTGTTTGATTGATACGTGAAATCAGGATTTTTATCAGGTCTTTACTATAAGGAGAAAGATAATGACTCGTAAGCTAAGTGTAATTCTAAGCCTTGTGCTTGTTTGTGTTTTTGCTATTTCCTCTGCAGCATTAGCGGCAGATAAAGTTACCATCCGCTGGTGGCATATCTTCACAGAAGAATCTCAAAAAGCGGTTTGTCAGAAATTTGCTGATGATTATATGGCAGCAAATCCAAATGTAACGATTGAAGTTACTGTCATGGAAAATGAAGCTTTCAAAACAAAGCTGACCACCGTCATGCAAGGCGGAAATCCTCCGGATATCTTCCATAGCTGGGGTGGCGGTGTACTCAATGATTATGCAAAAGCAGGTCTGCTGCGCGATATTACCGCTGACCTTGACAAAGACGGATGGAGAGATTTATACGGCGCAGGCGCTTTGGAAACTTATGCCGCAGGCGGCAAGAATTATGGAATTCCCAACGATATGGGAATGATCGGTTTTTGGTACAACACAGAACTCTTTGAAAAAGCCGGCATCAAAGCTGTCCCCACAACCTGGAGTGAATTTTTGGCAGATGTCAAACTCTTGAAAGATTCTGGAACCATCCCCATCGCTGTCGCCGGTCAAGATAAATGGCCTGCCATGTATTATTGGACCTATTTAGCTTCTCGTATTGGCGGAAAGGCTGCGTTTGATGCAGCATACAACCGGACTGGAAGTTTTACAGACCCTGCATTTATTGAAGCTGGCTATAAATTGAAAGAATTGATCGACATGGAACCATTCCAGGATGGTTTTCTGGGATCGATCTATAACGATCAAGGTGGCTTAGTTGGCAACGGCAAAGCTGCCATGGAATTGATGGGGCAATGGGCGCCAACTGTCCAGGCTGACAACAGCATTGACAAAAAAGGACTCGGAGATAAATTGGGATGGTTCCCATTCCCGTCTGTTGAAGGCGGTGCCGGCAGTGTCGCAGACGCCATGGGCGGCGGCGGCGGCGGTTTTATCGTTGGCAAAGATGCACCGGACGAAGCAGTTGATTTCTTGAAATATATCAACACTGTGGAAGCCCAGGCAACTATGGCCAAAGCCGGTATGGTCATTCCGTGCGCCAAAGGCGCTGAAGTCGGTTTGACGGATCCATTCAAGCTGCAGATTAAAGCAGCCGTGGACAATGCTCCATATTTCCAATTGTATTATGATCAGTTCCTCCCTTCAGCAACAGCCCAAGTGATCAATGACAGTATACAGGGTTTATTTGCCGGAACCATGACACCTGAAGAAGTTGCTCAGGCAATTGAAGATTCCGCTGCCGAAGAGCTCAGTTAACCGATAACCGTTCGCATTCAGGGATCCAGTTTAATAAAAAAAAGCTGGATCCCCTAATTTCGAAATAAATCAATCCGCAAGCAGTAATTCGAAATCTGGAAGAATTTATACTAAAAGAGAAGTTTTGTTGTTGTATTATCTTTGATCGGAACCAGTAATTCGTAATTTTGACTTGTTATTCAAAGAAAGAGTGAAAACCTTGTTGTATTGATATTTTTGCGCGAAGTGAAAAAATATCAATACAACAAAAAATCCTCCTCCTATTTCGAATTTCAAGATCGGAACGCAAAAACAACACAACAACAATATTTCTCTCTTTTCTCAAAAGAATTCCCCAAATTATGAATTATTGTCAAGTGATCAGGCTGATTCCTTGGTCCAATAGTATAACCAGAACAAAGGAGGAACTCTTGAACAATTTGTCCATCGCCGGCAATCATCATCAATATATTCTGTCTCCGCAAAAAAGAAATCGGGACACGCTCACAGCATTGTTCTTTTTAATCCCGACACTGGTTTTCTTTTTTATCTTCATTATTTACCCGATCATCCAATCGTTGTACTACAGCTTCTTTAATTGGAAAGGATTTGGTCCCGCCGTAAATTTTGTTGGATTTCGCAATTATGAAAAAATCTTAACTGATTCAGTTTTTGCAAAAGCCGTAGCAAATGGGCTATTAATTGTTGTATTATCCCTCATCGTACAGCTTCCAATTTCCATTGCGCTGGCAATCATGGTCCGAAATGACATGCCGGGAAGATCGTTCTTCAGGACAATTTTCTTTATGCCTTTTGTGTTTTCTGAATCCATTGCCGGTATTATCTGGGTCAGTATGTTCAAGCCGGACCCATCGATCGGCTTTTTAAATGCGATCTGGACATTGATCCCCGGCGTAAAACCGCTGGAGTTTTTGGGTGACACAAATCAGGTCATGATGTGTGTATTTATTGCCCTGACCTGGAAATATTTGGGATTTCACATGCTCCTATACATGGCCGGTCTTGCCAATATTCCGCGAGAAATTGAAGAGGCAGCGATTATTGACGGCGCCAATAACTGGCAAATCATCCGAAACGTTACCTTGCCATTACTGGGTACAACGATACGGACTTCTGTCTATTTATCGGTTTTAGGTTCTTTACAACAATTCGGTTTAATATGGATCATGAGCAAAGGTGGGCCGGTAAATGCCAGTGAAACCATGGCAATTTATATGTACCGTTTCGGATTTATAAGATTAGCCTTAGGGTACGGCTGCGCTGTTGGCGTAATTCTATTATTAATTTGTCTGATCTTTTCAGTTTCATATCAGCGTCTGGTAAAACAGCAAGACTATCTGGGCGGACTTTATTCATAGGAAGGATGATTCATGGCTGAAAAAACTACCGTTCAAAGTTGGAAGAAGCAAAACCGCAGATCCCTGATTTACAAGTATATTGTGCTGATCATCATCTTCCTGATCATTGTCATTCCCATCGTTATGCTCATTTTTGGCGCGCTGAAAACTCGCGGAGAGTTGGCAACAATGCCATATACCCCGCCGATCCCGCCGCATTTTGAAAATATTCAAAAAATCTTGAATCAGCCTGATTTCTGGAATATGCTGAAAAACAGTCTGTTTGTCATGCTGGTTGTAACTGCGGGAACAGTTCTCGTTGCCGCAATGGCAGCTTTTGCATTTTCCCGATTGAATTTTCGAGGAAAAAGTCTTTCATTCAATTTGGTCACACTGGGACTTTTATTTCCGATGAGTATTGCCATTTTACCGGAATATATTTTACTCCGGCAGTTAAACCTCCTCAATCTTTGGGGGATTATTCTACCCGAAATCGCTTTTGCTTTAGCAGGTGACATCCTCATCTTACGAGGCTTTTTTATGGCAATTCCAGTCGAATTGCAGGATGCTGCCTATATTGACGGCTGCTCCAATTTGGGCTTTTTCTGGAAAATTCTGCTGCCCTTAGCCCGACCTTCCTTGTCAGCAGTCGCCGTTTTAGCCATGATCAACAGCTGGAATGAGCTATTTCTTCCGATTGTCATATTAAATGATGAAAAGCTCTACACACTGCCGCTCGGCACGATGCAATTCAGCACGGAACATGGTACCGACTGGGCAATGGTACTTGCATTTGTGGCACTGTCGATGATCCCGACCATTATTTTCTATCTCTTTGCAGAAAAGCAGCTAATCTCCGGCCTGACCGCAGGAGCCGTAAAAGGTTAATCATGAATCGTACGCTTCAAAATCCAATCTTACCCGGTTTCTATCCGGACCCATCAATTTGCAGAGCAGGCGAGGACTATTATCTGATAACTTCCACGTTCGAGTATTTTCCGGGACTGCCAATTTTTCACAGTCGCGATCTGACAAACTGGCATCAAATTGGGCATGTCCTTGATCGCCCATCTCAACTGGATCTGGATGGAATTCGCCCCTCCGGAGGATTATTCGCACCAACCATCCGGTATCATCAGGGTGTTTTTTATGTGATCAACACACTGGTGGAAGGAAATCAGCCGTACAGCACATTTATTGTCACTGCTGAAAATCCAGCCGGGCCTTGGTCGGAACCGCATTGGCTGAAAGAATCCAAAGGATTTGATCCCTCGCTATTCTTTGATGATGACGGACGCGTCTGGTTCACAGAGAACCGACCGGCTTTTGAAGGTTTCTACGAAGGACATTCAGAAATTTACCTGCAGGAACTGGACATTGAAACGCTTCAATTAATCGGGGAACCATTTTTCCTTTGGGATGGCGCATTAAAAGGTGGCATATGGGCAGAATCTTCCCATATTTACAAAAAAGACGGTTTTTACTATTTGATGTCAGCGGAAGGGGGAACAGCCCATCATCATTCCGTCATGATTGCACGCAGCGAATCCATCGTCGGACCCTATTACGGCAATCCCGGAAATCCGATTTTGACACACCGTCACCTGGGTCTTAATTTTCCGATTGTCGGAACAGGTCATGCAGATCTGGTGGAGACACAAAACGGCGAATGGTGGATGGCTTTGCTGGCGATGCGTCCATATGGAGGATATTTTTATAATTTAGGACGTGAGACATTCCTGGCGCCAGTGCAGTGGGAAGATGGCTGGCCAGTTGTATGTCCTGGAATTGGTCGTGTGGAAATGTCTTTTCCGGCGCCTGATCTGCCTGAAACGATCTATCCGATATTACCGAAAACTGATCATTTTGACAACCCGCAGCTTTCCTTTCAATGGAACTTCATTCGTACTCCTCGAGAAACGTGGTATTCATTGACAGAACGGCCGGGATTTCTGAGAATCAAGCTGCGTCCGCAGCGCTTATCCAAAAATGAAAATCCGAGTTTCGTTGGCAGAAGACAGCAGCATATCCATTTTTCAGCCAAAACTGTGATGGAGTTCACTCCGAAATCGCAGCATGAGACTTGCGGGATGGCACTCATCCAAAATCCGGATTTCTACTTCCTCTTTATTTTAACAAAGCAAGACGACCGGATAGTGTTACAGTTAATCAGAAGAGCGCATGGGCAGGAAAGCATCCTGACGGAGAAAATTGTTACTGATGGACAGATTTTCCTGAAGGTGGAAGCACATAAACAACAGTACAGTTTCTTTTACGCAACGAGTCCTGATCAATGGATTCCATTTGTTGCAAACGCAGATGGACGAATCCTGAGCACCCCGGTTGCCGGCGGTTTCGTCGGGACTTACATCGGCCTTTATGGCAGCAGCAATGGTGAACAAAGCTCAAACCACGCAGACTTTGACTGGTTTGAGTATTCAGAACTGGCACAACAGGAATCATAAATAACATGGAAATCTCATTGAAACAACTGTATAAAAATAACGATCCAATCGAAAAAAAAGTGTCAGCCCTGATGGAACAAATGACTTTGGACGAGAAAATTGCCCAATTAGGTTCCTGCTGGTTTTATGAACTGCAATCCAATGGCAAACTGGACATGCAAAAAGTTCAAAAAAGATTCAGCAACGGAATCGGACAAATCACCCGATTAACCTGCACTTCGATCTTGCCGCCTGTTCAGGCAGCCCAGACAGCCAATTTGCTTCAGAAAGTATTAATGGAGCAGACACGTCTTGGAATTCCAGCCATATTTCATGAAGAATGCTGCTCTGGGAGCATTGCCCTGGGCGCAACGATTTTTCCGCAATCGATCGGGCTGGCAAGCACATTTCAGCCTGAACTTGCCCTGAAAATGGCCACAGAGATTCAGAAACAACTTCGAGCCATTGGAGTCCATCAGGGACTAGCCCCTGAATTGGATGTAGCACGTGATCCGCGCTGGGGACGCATCGAAGAGACATTCGGTGAGGATCCTCTCCTGATCAGTCAATTCGGTATGCAGTATACCCGTGGGTTACAGGGAGCGGATTTCCATCATGGAATCATCGCGACCGGTAAGCATTTTGTCGGGCACAGTCTCTCGCAGGGCGGATTAAACTGCGCTCCGGTTCAAGTGGGGAAAAGGACACTCTGGGAGACCTACCTGATGCCATTCCAGGCAGCGATCCGCGATGCCGGACTTGCATCCATCATGAACGCTTATCCGGAGCTGGATGGTGAAGTCGCTGCCGCGTCAAAGAATCTGCTTACGGATCTGCTCCGCAATCAACTTGGTTTTCAAGGACTTGTTGTCTCCGATTACGAAGCAATTATTATGCTGCACACCTATCATCGAATGGCATCCAGCTGGGCTGAAGCAGCCGCAGCAGCGATGAATGCTGGAATCGATGTTGAACTGCCAACCACGAAATGTTATGCGGAAGATTTAATTCATCAGATCGAAGCCGGAATTGTCCATATGGAGCGCATTGATCAGGCTGTTGCCAATCACCTGACGATGAAATTCAAACTTGGACTGTTTGAAAATCCTTTTGTCGATGAAGGAAAGGTTCTGGAAGTCTTCGAGACACAACAGCAGCGGGATTTAGCGAAGAACATTGCAGCAAAAGGGATGGTTCTGTTAACCAACAACGGAATTCTCCCGCTTTCGAAAAATATAAAAACGATTGCAGTGATCGGACCGAATGCAGATGATGAAAGGAATTTATGCGGCGCCTATTCCTATGTCGGTATGATTGATAACTGGATTTACTCAAAAATTCCCGATTCATCTTTTATCAATCTCGATCGTGATTCCTTAATAAAGGATCAGCCAATCGTCATTACTCCGCTCAATGCCATTAAAGAAAAATTGCCGAATTCGAAAATCCTTTACGCCAAAGGATGTGATGTAAATTCACAAGATCGATCCGGATTTCCGTCAGCAATTCAGGCAGCTCAAAAGGCAGATGCAGTCATCCTGATTTTGGGAGACCGCTCCGGAATGATTCCGGATTGCACATGCGGAGAAACTCGTGACAGTGCTGATTTAAAACTTCCGGGCGTGCAGGCAGATTTAGCCGAGGCAATTTTTACTGTCGGGAAACCGGCAGTCGTTGTTTTGATCAATGGACGCCCTTTGGCGATTCCAGACATCGTCAAGAGGGCTGATGCTATCCTGGAAGCTTGGATACCAGGAGAAGAAGGTGGCACAGCCATTGCTGATATCCTTTTTGGAGATCAGAATCCGGGCGGGAAACTCCCCATTACATTCCCGCGTTCCGTCGGGCAGGTTCCCATTTTCTATAATAATAAACCAGCCGGTATGAAATCGAACTGGCATATCGATTATGTCTCAGAAAGCGTCAAACCTTTATTTCCATTTGGCCACGGCTTGAGTTATTCGCATTTTCGATATTCTGACTTCTCCATCGATAAGCCGCAAGCGGGGATGGATGAAACGGTCATCATTTCCTGTACGGTTGAAAACATTGGTTCCATTGCAGGTGATGAAGTCGTTCAATTATATATTTGTGATGAATATGGAAGCATTCCGCGTCCGGTTAAAGAGCTGAAGGGTTTTCAGCGGATCAGTTTAGCTGCCGGCGAATCCAGGACCATTCATTTTCTGCTTCCTGTCAATATGCTGGCATTTTATGATGAAAATTTCGACCTTGTTATAGAACCAGGTAGAATTCTCGTGATGATCGGAAGCTCATCTGAAGATATCCGCATGCAGGGAGCGTTTGAAATCACAGGGGACAGAAAAATGATGATTCACGAACGAATTTTCATATGCCCGACAAAAGTTGAATCATAAAACAATTTACAGTTTGTAAATAAATTTCGACAAAAATATAGTAAAATATGCAATATTTCGTAATTAATCTTCTTTAGTATTAATTCCAATTTTTTCTCCTTTTTTTTATTTGATACTGCCCCTTCTTTTTCAGGGGCAGTATCAATTTTGTACAGAATCGATAGGCCCATTGCATCACACAGATCGTTATATTCCTCATTGCCGGATTAAAAAAAATCAATTCAAAAAACAAATCGACTTAAAGAATCACTCGAGAAAACTTGATATTGTGTTGTTTTGCTCGCTGGGCAAGAACAACACAATATCAAGGAATTCTTCCCATATTTCAAATCGGCTGACATAATCCTGCCGCATAGATTTTTTTGCATTTCGATTTTTTGATATTTTTGTGTTATGATGAATTCATATTTGAATAAAAATAAAGAAAGTGTTGAGTAATTTTATGGAACCAAAGCTTTATGTGGGTAATTTGTCATTTTCTACGACTGAACAAGATCTTCGCACCTTATTCAGCCAGGCTGGCACAATTAAATCAGTCGATGTAATTGTGGATCATCAAACAGGAAGATCAAAGGGTTTTGCATTTGTTACAATGAACAGCCAGGAAGAAGCTGAAAAAGCGATCCAAATGTTCAACGGGAAGGAACTCAACACTCGGACTCTGAAAGTTAACATAGCCCAACCCAAGGAAGAAAAACCGCGCACATTCAACCGTCGGCCAAATCGATACTAAAATTCCGCTGATTTCTCTGAAACGCAGTCGGCAGAGAACGGAACGCTTTCGAAGGCACCGTATTTGCCAGGTGTAATACGATAAAAATCAAAAAAAGAGTCTGTTTTACAGGCTCTTTTTTTTTTACTCTGTAATCAGACCGGGATTTGATTCATTCGAAATGCCGACTTCCTATTCAAATCAATCGGGAAAAACTTGTTATTCTCCTGTTTTTCTCAAATAGTGTCCTCGAATCTATCTACTCCAGTTGTGGAAAGATAGCCACACGAAAAGAGATTGCTTCGTCAGGCTGGCGCCTTCCTCGCAATGACAATTTACCATGTGTATACCCTTGAGTATCTCGAATTAATGTTCTGTAATCACCAAATTTGAGCGTAAAATTGGACTTTTTCCAAAAAGTGAGAAACTCAGGTACTATTCAAATTGATCGGGAATAACTTGTTATTCTGATTTGCATTGCTAATCGAAATTTGGTATGGTTGAAAGATACAGCGTCAGCAATTCCAAATATGGAAAGAATTACTGATATGAAATCCAATCTGTTCCGCACTATAATCATTAAATACAGCCAATTTTCTGACAGAATTTTCCTATTCACATAAACCTAATGAAAAACCATCGGGATTTATAAAATACAGAAGGAGCATTTCATGAGAAAAATCTACAGTCCGATATTTATTCTGAGACCATTCGAAAGAGGAATTCAAGAACAACTGGGAAAATACCGTCGCTTTGTGATGCCAGGTCTTGGCTTTCAAATCCCGATTGTTCATATGATCCGAATTCGCGATGTACGTGAACATACCATGGATATTCACCCGCAGCCGGTAATCACAAAAGATAACGTGGAAATTCAGGTGGATGGAATTATGTGAGTGCGACCGACGATCGAGGAAGAAGCGATCAAAAAGACATTTTACAACATCGACGACTGGAAACGGGCGATCATTCAGTTGGCAATGACCAACCTGCGACAGGAATTCGGCGATCTGACACTGGATGAAAGCCTGGTTGCACGCGAAAAAATTGCGACCAACTTACAGCGGATCCTCAACACGTATGCGGTGGAATGGGGATTGACCGTCAGTAAAGTAGAAATCCGCCTGATCGATCCGCCGGAAGATATTAAAAAAGCGATGCATAAGCAAAAAACTGCAGAACAGGAACGGCGTTCCATGCGGCTCCTGGCAACGGGTGAATTTGAAGCAGCTGAACAGCACAAACTGGCAATGATCCAGCGCGCAGAAGGCGAAAAAGAAGCTGCCATCCAGGTCGCGACCGGAAAGGCGGAAGCCATCCGTCTGGTCAATGAAGCCGCGGAAAAATATTTCACAGGCAATGCGCAGATTTTGAAGCAATACGAAATGACGGAAAATTCCCTGCAGAAAAACGCCAAAATCATCCTGACGGATAAAGGCATCAATCCGACGCTGCTGCTCGGCAGTCTGCCGATTGATTCTGCTCATGAGAATGACAAGCCCGCGAAGTAATTACTATCTGAAATTTGCGGATCAGACCCGAGAATTGGGAGGGATTCATGTTTTTTTGTTTACATGAAAAAAGAAAAACAAGATTCCTCCATTAATTCGAAAAACCGGCAAATATGATAAATTATTGAAAGACAGGCATAACAAATGATCTTCAAAGTGAGGTAAATATGAAGATCTTAATGATCTATCCGGAATTTCCAGATACATTCTGGAGTTTCAAACACGCTCTGAAGTTTGTCAAAAAGAGAGCGGCATCTCCCCCGCTGGGATTATTAACGGTCGCAACCATGCTGCCAGACACCTGGCAGCTTCGGCTGATCGATCTGAATGTAACAACCTTGTCCGCATCCGATCTGCGATGGGCAGATTACGTCTTCATCAGCGCCATGATCGTCCAGCGGGAATCGGTCAAGGACATCCTTTCACGCTGCCAGCAGGCAGGCGTCAAAACAGTTGCCGGAGGACCGCTCTTCACCATGGAAGCGGATCACTTCCCGGAAGTCGATATTCTGGTACTGAATGAGGCGGAATTGACGCTGCCGAAATTCGTGACGGATCTGGAAAACGGAACCCCTCAGAAAGTCTATTCTGCCACTGAATATCCGGACATTCATCAGACACCCATTCCGCTGTGGAAACTCGCTGATCTCCGACATTATGACACAGTCAGTATTCAATTTTCACGTGGCTGCCCTTTCAATTGTGATTTCTGTAATGTGACCGCATTACTCGGGCATGTTCCCAGAACCAAAACGGCTGGTCAGATTGTCGCTGAGCTGAACAGTTTATATGCGGTCGGATGGCGTAACAACGTTTTCTTTGTCGATGACAATTTCATCGGTAACAAAAAGCTGCTGAAATCAGAAATTTTGCCGGCATTGATCGAATGGCGCAAAGGTAAAACCGGATTTGCTTTCAGCACGGAAGCCTCCATCAACCTGGCGGATGATCCTGAGCTGCTGACGCTGATGCGGAAAGCCGGATTCACTACCGTTTTCATCGGCATCGAGTCACCCAACGAGGAGAGCCTCGCAGAATGCAGCAAGACGCAGAACCGCGGACGCAACCTGATGGAAAGTGTCAAACGCATCCAGCGTGCCGGATTGCAGGTGGAAGGCGGTTTCATCGTCGGATTCGATCATGATTCGCCATCCATCTTCCAGCAGCAGATTGAATTTATCCAGAAAAGCGGCATCGTGCTGGCAATGGTCGGGCTGCTGCAGGCTCCACGTGGCACAAGTCTGTACCAAAGGATGAAAGCGGAAGGCCGCCTGACGGATGAAATGACCGGAGACAACGCGGACGGTTCAACCAATATTATCCCAAAAATGGGACTTGAATTGCTGCGGGAAGGTTACCGTAGTGTTGTGACTTATTTGTATGAACCCAAACAGTATTATGAACGCACGATCACATTTCTTAAGGAATATCGGTCGCCGGAAATCAAAATCCATTTCGAAGCGCAGTATATCCTGGCGCTCGGCCGATCGATCTATCGGCTCGGCATCCGCGGAACAGAACGCGTCCATTATTGGAAGCTGTTCTTCTGGACATTGTTCCGCCGCCCCAGGCTTTTCCCGCTGGCAATCACGCTGGCAATCATGGGATTCCATTTCCGCAAGGTAGCCGCGTTTCCTTCTCCCTGACGGGGAGAAGGGCGCATTTCGAATTGTCCATCGATGTTATCGTAGGGGCGACCGGCCGGTCGTCCCTACATTGCCACCATTCCCGTAAAATGGCATCTTCCCGATTTCTATCTTTCAAGTGGTAAACATCCGGGCGATCATACCTGATAAACATAAGGCGACTATACCTGGTAAAGTCTAACCCTATCAGTGACAAATGCCCGAGGTAGGCATTTTGTTTTTAATACTTGATCACCACGCAGCAAGCGTTGAGCCGGTCGGGCATGTCTTAATGCCCGAGGTGGGCATTTTGTTTTTAATACTCGGTGCAGCTTCGTGTAACGCTTTTCGCTCAGGTGTCTTAATGCCCGAGGTGGGCATTTTGTTTTTAATACAGGACATACTGGGATAGATTATGCGCTGCCGATGGGAACAGTCTTAATGCCCGAGGTGGGCATTTTGTTTTTAATACAACGGCCTTTATTATAAAGTTCGCCAGAATATATTTAGGTCTTAATGCCCGAGGTGGGCATTTTGTTTTTAATACAAAAGTCTATTTGGACGTTACTCCGTGGTATTTCGCTGGCGTCTTAATGCCCGAGGTGGGCATTTTGTTTTTAATACTTAAAAACAACGTCTGATTATTTTGTTTATGCCGTGGTGCGGTCTTAATGCCCGAGGTGGGCATTTTGTTTTTAATACGTTTTATATTACAACGAATGGGATAACCCAGTTGAGGTCTTAATGCCCGAGGTGGGCATTTTGTT
>Ga0116193_1000541_pt1 | contig 35395 bp, 27 predicted proteins | sample AD_UKC115_MetaG_FD_89892 | JGI IMG/M metagenome (GOLD analysis project Ga0116193, IMG submission 89892) | Active sludge microbial communities of municipal wastewater-treating anaerobic digesters from Hong Kong - AD_UKC115_MetaG | ecosystem: Engineered > Bioreactor > Anaerobic > Digestate... | reverse complement strand
GGTCGGCTTCCAGGCCCAGGTTGAAGTCGGGCGCATCCACACCGATGAAGACGTCGGGCCGGTTCTGCAGCAAACGCTGGCGCAACTGCGTGCGGATGGCCATGATGCCCGCCAGGCGCCGGAACACCTCGACGCTGTAGCCATGCACGGCCAGGCGCTCGCTGGGCCACCAGGCCTCGAATCCGCGCCGCGCCATCTGCGGGCCGCCAATGCCCTGCGCCTGCAGCCCCGGCCACAGGGCCTGCAGCCCGTCCAGCAGCAGCCCGGCCAGCAGGTCCCCAGAGGTTTCGCCCGCCACCATCGCGATGCGGGGTGTGCTCGTCATGCGCGGCCCCCTGCCACTCAGCGGGCGATGCCCGCCACGGAACTGGCCAGGAAGGCGTCCATCAGGGCCACATCCTGCGCTGCCTCGGGATACGTGGCAGGCAGTTGCGCCATCGCGGCACGCGCCTGCTCCAGTGTCAGCCCCTGGCGGTAGAGAAGCTTGTGCATTTCACGAATGGCGCTGATGCGCTGGTCGGAAAAATCACGCCGACGCAGCCCCACCAGATTCACGCCGCGCACCGCCAGCGGATTGCCATCCACCACCATGAAAGGCGGCACGTCCTTGCCCACGTGGCTGGAGAAGCCCACCATGGTGTGCGCACCGATGCGCATGCGTTGCAGCACGCCGGTCAGGCCACCGATGGTGGCCCAGTCCCCCACCTCCACATGCCCGGCCAGCGTGGCGTTGTTGGCCATGGTGGTATGGTCACCCACCACGCAGTCGTGCGCAATGTGCACGTAGGCCATGATCCAGTTGTCGTTGCCGATGGTGGTGGAGCCCTTGTCCTGCGCGGTGCCGGTGTTGAAGGTGCAGAACTCTCGGATGGTGTTGCGGTCGCCAATGCGCAGCTCGGTGGGCTCGCCGCCGTACTTCTTGTCCTGCGGTGCAGCGCCCAGCGATGCGAATGGGTAAATGCGGTTGTCCTGGCCGATGGTGGTGTGCCCATCGATCACGCAGTGCGCGCCCACCGTGGTGCCTGCACCGATGCGCACGTGCGGGCCGATCACGGCAAAGGGGCCAATGCTGGCGCGCTCGTCGATGCACGCCTGCGCATCGACGACGGCGGTCGGGTGGATGTGGCTCACGGCGCTGCCCTGCCCTGTTGGGTGCCCGGCGTCAGCCGACGGCGCGCATGGTGCACATCAGTTCGGCCTCGCAGGCCACCTCATCGCCCACGCGGCCCACGCCCTTGAACTTCCAGATGCCGCCGCGCACACGGTCGATCGTGATGTCCAGAATCAACTGATCGCCTGGCTCCACGGGGCGCTTGAAACGCGCACCGTCGATGCCGACGAAGTAGTAAATGTTGTTCTCGTCGGGCACCTGGCCCATGGCATCGAACGCCAGCAGGCCGGCCGCCTGGGCCAGCGCTTCCAGGATGAGCACGCCGGGCATGACCGGACGGCCGGGGAAGTGCCCCATGAAATAAGGCTCGTTGAACGTGACGTTCTTGATGGCCCTGATGCGCTGGTTGCGTTCGAGTTCGAGCACCTTGTCCACCAGCAGGAACGGGTAGCGGTGGGGCAGTTGCTTGAGTATTGCGTGAATGTCCATCATCAGCGTTCAATCTTGTTGTTCTGGAGAAGCCCTTCCAGGGCCTTGATGCGCTCGCGCAGACTGTGCAGCTGCTTGACCGTGGCGGCGTTCTTTTCCCAGCGCGCATTGTCGTCGATGGGAAACATGCCGGTGTACAGCCCGGGCTGGTGAATGGAGCGCGTGACCGTGGTAGCTGCCGACACATGCACATGGTCCGCCAGTGTGAGGTGGCCCAGCACAATGCCTCCGCCGCCCACGGTGCAGTGCGCACCGATGCGCGCGCTGCCCGCAATGCCCACGCATCCGGCCATGGCCGAATGGCGCCCTATGTGCACGTTGTGACCGACCTGCACCAGGTTGTCGAGTTTGACGCCGTCTTCGATGACCGTGTCGCCCAGTGCACCACGGTCTATGCAGGTGTTGGCACCAATCTCCACGTCGTCGCCGATGCGCACAGCGCCCAGCTGCTCGATCTTGACCCAGGCACCTTTTTCAGGCGCAAAGCCAAAGCCATCGGCCCCGATCACGGCACCGGCATGCACGATGCAACGCGCACCGATATGGCAGTCTTCGCCCACTGTGACGCGCGATTTGAGCCAAGTGTTGGCGCCAATGTGCGCACCCCGCTCAACCACGCACAGCGGGCCGATGCAGGCGCTGGCGTCCACCACGGCATCGGGGTGCACCACGGCGCTCGGGTGCACGCCCGGCTGCACCGCAGGTGCGTGCTGACGCTTCCACCACTGGGTGGCGCGGGCGAAGTACACGTAGGGGTCGTCTGCCACGATGCAGGCACCGCGCTGCAATGCAGGCTCGCGCATCGCAGGGGCCACAATGACACAGGCCGCCTGGGAGGCGGCCAGTTGCTGCTGGTAGCGCGGGTTGCTGAGGAAACTCAGATCCTGCCGCCCCGCAGCCTCCAGCGGGGCCAGGCGTGCGATCAGCTGGTCAGGGTTTCCTTCGAGCGTGCCGCCCAGTGCCTCGATGAATTGGCCCAGTCGCACACTCACGCGGCACCCATCCACTTCAGGCAGACCTTACTTGGATGCACCATTGAGGGCCTTGATCACCTTGTCGGTGATGTCGTGCTGCGGGTTGATGTACACCGCCTGGTCCACGATGATGTCGTACTTTTCCTGCTCGGCCAGTTGCTTGACGACCTTGTTGATGCGCTCGCCCAGTTGGTTGAGCTCTTCGTTCTTGCGCGCGTTGAGGTCTTCCTGGAACTCGCGGCGCTTGCGCTGGAATTCGCGGTCCTGGTCCATGAGCTGGCGCTGACGGGTCTGGCGCTGGCTGTCCGACAGCGTGGGCGCATCGCGCTCGAACTTCTCGGTCGCGGTCTTGAGCGTGTTGCCCAGGTCGTTGATTTCCTTGTCGCGGCGCGAGAATTCCTGCTCCAGTTTGGCTTGCGCGGCCTTGGCCGAGCTTGCTTCGCGGAACACACGGTCTGTATGAATGAAGCCCGCCTTGAAATCGGCATAGGCCGGTGCAGCTGCACCGACACCGCTGAGCATCAGAACCAGGGCGAGTTGACGGGAAAGGTGTTTCATTAGAAGGACGTTCCAATCTGGAATTGCAATTTCTGGATTCTATCGCCCGCGAACTTGCGCACGGGCTGGGCGTACGCAAGGCGCAGCGGACCCAACGGGGAAATCCAGCTCAAACCCACGCCGACGGAGGCGCGCATCTCACTGAAGCGCATTTTTTCCTCCTCGCCGTACACATTGCCCACATCCAGGAAGGTAAAGATCCGCAGGGTGCGGTCATTGCCAGCGCCGGGGAACGGAGCGATGAGTTCTGTGTTGAAAGTGACTTTCTTGGGGCCACCCAGCGATGCGCCGGTGACGTCACGCGGCCCCAGGGTGCCCTGGTCAAACCCGCGCACCGAGCCCAGACCACCCGAGTAGAAGTTCTTGAACACCGGGAAGGGACGGCCATTGAAGCCCTTGCCCCAGCCCAGTTCCCCATTGAAAGCCAGGGTGAACTTCTTGTTGAGTGGGATGTACTGCTGGTATTGGTAGTTCGCGCGCAGGTAGCGTGCGTCACCGGCCACGGACCAGTCGGTGTTGAGGCGCTGGTACACCCCGTTGTTGGGCGCCAGCGCGCTGTCTCGGCCATCCCGCGACCAACCAATGGTCAGTGGCACGGAACTGCTGGAAGAGCCGTAACGATCCGCGTACGCCAAGTATGCCGCCGGGATGTTGGTACCCGATTTGATGCGGTTGCTCTCCAGCGCCGCACCGAAAAAGACCGTGTCTGTTTCCGTGAACGGCACCCCGAAACGCAGCCCGCCCCCCGTGGTCACAAGCTGGTAGTTGCCGCCTTGGTTGTCGTAGGGCTTGTCGGTACGGTAGTACAGGTCAAGCGTGCGCGAAATGCCGTCCTGGGTGAAATACGGGTCGGTGGTGCTGAACACCAGCGTGCGCTTGAACTTGCTGGTATTGACATCCACCCCCAGGTAGTTGCCAGAACCGAAAATGTTCTCCTGCTTGATGGCAAAGGAGAACGACAGTTTTTCTGCACTGGAAAAGCCTGCACCGAGCTGCAGCGAGCCCGTGGGTTTTTCTGCCACGGTGACGACGAGATCGACCTGGTCGGGTGCTCCCGGCACCTCCTGGGTTTCGACGTTGACTTCGGTAAAGAAGCCCAGCCGGTCCACGCGGTCACGCGACAGGCGGATTTTCTCGCCGTCGTACCAGGACGATTCGTACTGGCGGAACTCGCGGCGCACCACCTCGTCGCGCGTGCGGTTGTTGCCCGCCACCTGGATACGGCGCACATAGGCGCGGCGCACCGGGTCGGCCTGCAGCACCAGGGCCACACGGTTGTTTTCGCGGTCGATCTCGGGCACGGCCTCGATGCGCGCAAACGCAAAGCCGAAGTTGCCGAAATGCTCAGAAAATGCCTTGGTGGTCTCGGTCACCTGGTCCACGTTATAAGGCTCGCCCGCACGGATGGCGACCAGCGACTTGAACTCCTCGTCGCGTTCCAGGTAGTTGCCTTCGAGCTTGACGCTGGAGACCACGAAACGCTCGCCCTCGGTCACGTTGACCGTGATGGTGATGTCCTGCTTGTCCGGCGAGATGGCGACCTGGGTCGAATCGACACGGAATTCCAGGTAGCCGCGCTGCAGGTAGTACGAGCGCAGCGTCTCCAGGTCGGCATTGAGCTTGGAGCGCGCGTAGCGGTCGGACTTGGTGTACCAGCTCAGCCAGCCGCCCGTGTCCTGGTCGAACAGCCCCTTGAGCGTGGACTCGCTGAACGCCTTGTTGCCGACGATGCGGATGTCCTTGATGCGCGCCGTATCGCCTTCGGTGATGGTGAAGGTCAGGTTCACGCGGTTGCGCTCGATGGGGGTCACGGTGGTGACCACCTCGGCGCCATAGAAGCTCTTGTTGATGTACTGGCGCTTGAGCTCCTGCTCGGCGCGGTCTGCCAGGGCCTTGTCGAAGGGGCGGCCGTCGGTCAGGCCGATGTCGCGCATGGCCTTCTTGAGGGCATCCTTGTCGAACTCGCGCGCGCCCGCAAAGTCCACGTCGGCCACGGTGGGCCGCTCTTCGACCACCACCACGAGCACACCGCCCACGGCTTCAAGGCGCACGTCCTTGAACAGGCCCAGGGCAAACAAGGCACGGATGGCGGCCGCGCCCTTTTCGTCGTTGTAGGTATCGCCCACACGCAGGGGCATGGAAGCGAACACGGTGCCGGGCTCTACGCGCTGCAGGCCTTCGACACGGATATCCTGCACCTTGAAGGGCTCCAGGGCCCAGGCCGCGTGGACGGCAAGAAACATGGCTGCAGCTGCCGTAGCGGTGCGCGCACCGAAGCGATTGGATTGTTTTTTCATGAATGAAACCGGTGCCACCCCAGGGCGGGCCAGGGCAGCCAGTAGGTTAGCCAAAGAGCCGGGAGAGGTCGTTGAACAATGCGATGGACATCATCAGAAACAGCACGGCGATTCCACCACGCTGCAGGCGTTCCATCCAGGCGTCCGACACGCTTTTGCCCGTCACTCCCTCCCAAAGATAATACATCAGGTGCCCTCCATCGAGGACGGGCAGCGGCAACAGGTTCAGCACCCCCAAGCTCACACTGATGAGTGCCAGAAACCCCAGGTACTGGGCCAGGCCCAGGCTCGCTGACCTGCCCGCATAGTCGGCAATCGTCAGCGGACCGCTGATGTTCTTGAGCGATGCCTCGCCAATGAGCATGCGCCCCATCATCTTGAGCGTGAGCACGGACACCTGCCAGGTGCGCTCTGCTCCCTTGAGTACGCCTTCCAGCGGCCCATACTGCACGGTCTCGAACTGCGGGCGGCCTCCCACGTAGGCACCGATGCGGGCAATGGTTTCACCGTGTTCCTGCTGCACTTCAGGCAGCACCTGCAGTTCCAGCACCTGGCCCGCGCGCTCGATACGCCAGGTCTGCGCCAGCGGCTCCTTGCCCTGCACAGAGCCCCGGATCAGCGCACGCAGTTGCGCACCGTCCACCACGTCGGTGGCGCCAATGCGCAACACCACATCCCCGGCCTGCAGGCCCGAGCGCTCGCCAGCACCGCCAGCCATCAACTCGCCCACCAGGGGCGGTGTCCAGGGGCCGGTGATGCCGATGAGCTGCATCAGGCGGTGATCGGCATTGCGGGTGTCAATGTCTTGCAGCGGCAGGTGCACGGTGCGCTCGGCGGCGCCCGGTGTGGGCTCGACAACCAGGCGCGCCGCTTGCGATTCCAGCGCGCCGCGCGCCAACAACCAGCGCAGATCCTCGAAGGAGCGCACGGACATTTCCTCCCCGTCACCCAGGGCTGCACGGCGTACCAGCTCGCCGCCATGCAACCCCGCAGACTGCGCCACCGAACCCGGCACTGGCTTGGACAGGTAGGCCATGGGCTCCTGCACGCCCATCCAGTTGACCAGCGCATACAGCAACACGGCCAGCACCAGGTTGGCCACCGGACCGGCGGCCACGATGAGCGCACGCGAGCGCAGCGGCTGGGTGTTGAAGGCCAGATGGCGCTCTTCGGGTGGCACCGGTGCCTCGCGCTCGTCAAGCATGCGCACAAAGCCCCCCAGGGGAAATGCACCCAGGACGAACTCGGTGGGCGAGCCCTTGGGCTGCCAGCGCAGCAAAGGCTTGCCAAAGCCCACCGAAAAGCGCAGCACCTTCACACCGCAGGCCACGGCCACACGGTAGTGGCCGTATTCGTGCACGGCAATCAAGAGGCCGAGGGCTACGATGAAAGCAACAACGGTCAGCATGGGCACTCCCGCGGTGTGGTGGGACCCGCTCGGTCAAGCCAGTCGCTGCGCAATGCGCTGCGCGCTGGCACGGGCTTGCTGGTCCAGCGCCAGCAGGTCGTCGAGCGATCCGGGCTTGGAGACCGGCACGCTGGACAAAGTTTCCAGGTTCAGTGCATGGATCTGGTCAAAGCGGATGCGCCGCTCCAGAAACTGCGCCACGGCCACCTCGTTGGCGGCATTGAGCACGGCCGTGGTGCCCGCAGGCGCTTCCAGTGCCTCCCAGGCCAGGCGCAGGCCCGGAAAACGCTCGGGATGCCCATGGTCGTCGATGGCCTCGAAGGTCATGGCGCCCAGGATATGGAAGTCGAGCGCCGCAGCCCCCGACTCCACGCGCTCAGGCCAGGCCAGACCGTAGGCGATGGGCACGCGCATGTCGGGCGTACCCAACTGGGCCACCACCGACGTGTCGGTGTACTGCACCATGGAGTGGATGATGCTTTGCGGGTGAATGACCACGTCCAGCTTGCGCGGCGCCAGGCCGAACAGGTAGCGCGCCTCGATCACCTCCAGCGCCTTGTTCATCATGGTGGCCGAATCGACCGAGATCTTGCGCCCCATGACCCAGTTGGGGTGGGCGCAGGCCTGCTCCGGCGTGACCTCGTGCAAGGTTTTCGGGTCGCGCTGACGGAACGGCCCGCCCGAAGCGGTGAGGATGATCTTGTCCACGCGGCGCTGCCAGGTGGATGGGTCTTCAGGCAGGGACTGGAAGATGGCCGAATGCTCGCTGTCGATGGGCAACAGCGTAGCGCCGCCCTCGCGCACGGCCTGCAGGAAGACCTCCCCCCCCACCACCAGCGCCTCTTTGTTGGCCAGCAGCAAACGCTTGCCAGCACGCGCCGCGGCCAGGCAGGGCGCCAGTCCAGCTGCGCCGACAATGGCCGCCATCACCATATCCACTTCGGGGTGCGATGCTATTATTTCCATAGCATCTTGCGCTTGTAGTACCTGCGTTACAAGCCCATTTTGCTTGCATTTTTCTGCCAGCGCACTGGCATGCTCAGGACTGGCCATGACGGCGTAGCGCGGGGCGAAGCGTGCACACTGCGCCAGCAGCGCATCGACCTGCGTGGCCGCGCTGAGTGCAAACACCTCGAAGCGCTCGGGGTGGCGCGCCACCACATCGAGCGTGTTGGTGCCTATGGATCCGGTCGATCCGAGCACCGTGATGCGTTGTTTCATGGGGAGAGCAGCGTTGTGATCATCAGGGCCAGCGGCAGCGTGGGCAACAGCGCGTCCACGCGATCCAGCACGCCGCCATGGCCGGGCAGCAGCTGGCTGCTGTCCTTGACGCCCGCGCTGCGCTTGATGAGCGATTCCACCAGATCCCCCGCCACGCTCATGGCCGTCATGAACAAGGCGACGACCAGCAACATCCACCAGCCCTGGCGCGCCACCACGGTGTAAAAGCTGGGTTGATCCGGCTGGAAATGCGCATCGGCAAGCACCCAGCCCAGCGCCAGCAGCAGCACGCCCGCCACGCCACCCCACACGCCCTCCCAGCTCTTGCCGGGACTGATGGAGGGCGCCAGCTTGGTGCGCGTGAAGCGCAGGCCGAACTTGCGGCCCGCAAAATAGGCGGCGATGTCGGCCATCCAGACCAGGCACATCACCGACAGCAAAAAATTGACGCCCAGCGCGCGGGCCTGCACCACGGCCAGCCAGGCCATCCACAGGGCAGCAATACCCGCCACCAGCCGCAGCGCGGCAGGCACCCGCGGCCACCCTGGCACGCCCGCACGCAGCAGCCAGGCACTGCCCAGCACCCAGCAGCCACCACCGGCCAGCCACAGCACCCCCAGCGGGCGCTGCACCCAACCCAGCGCCCAAGATGCAGCGCACAGCGCCAGGCAGGCAGCGCCCACCAGCACCGAGCCCACGGGGCCGCAGGCGTTGAGCCGCCCCCACTCCCAGGCCGCCGCCGCCATCAGCACCAGAATGACCGCGGTGAATGCCACAGGCGATGGATGGAACAGGGCAGGCAACAGAATGGCCAGCAGAACCAGGGCGGTGAGGATGCGCTGCTTGAGCATTTCAGGCTTTCACTTGCTCAGAGGTCTTGCCGAAACGCCGCTCGCGGGCATGGAAGGCGGCAATGGCCTCGTCCAGCGCAGCCTCGTCAAACTCGGGCCACAAACGGTCGCTGAACACCAGCTCCGTGTAGGCCGCCTGCCAGAGCAGAAAGTTGCTCAGGCGCATCTCGCCGCCGGTACGTATCAACAGGTCCGGGTCGGGCACGTGGGACAAGGCCATGGCACGGTCCAGGCTGGCTTCGGTGATGGCTTCGCCGCGCGCGGCGAGTTGCGCTGCCGCCTGGGCAATGTCCCAGCGCCCACCGTAGTTGAAGCACACGTTGAGAACCAGGCGACTGTTGTGCGCCGTCTCGCGCTCGGCCTGGGCCAGGCCTTCGCGCACCTTGTCGGACAGGCCCGCACGCTCGCCCACAAAGTGCAGGCGCACGCCGTCTTTGCACAGTTGCGGCACCTCGCGCGTGAGGGCCTTGGCCAGGAGTTCCATCAGGCCGGACACCTCGTCCTGCGGACGGTTCCAGTTTTCGGACGAAAACGCGAACACCGTGAGCACGCCAATGCCACGCTGGGCACAGGCCTGCACGCATCGGCGCAGCGACTCCACACCTTGCTTGTGGCCTGCCAGGCGCGGGAGAAAACGGCGCTGGGCCCAGCGGCCGTTGCCATCCATGACGATGGCCACATGCCGAGGCGGCACCAAAGCAACAGCCATGGAAAAAGCGTGAACCATGGCAGTCCTCAGACCGCCATGATCTCCTGCTCTTTGGAAGCGACCAGCGTGTCGATCTCGGCAATGTGCCGGTCGGTGGCCTTCTGGATGTCGGCCTCGGCGCGCTTCTGGTCGTCTTCGGATGCTTGCTTGTCCTTGACCAGCTTCTTGACGGCTTCGTTGGCATCGCGGCGCAAGTTGCGCACGGCCACCTTGGCGGCCTCGCCCTCATTGCGAGCGAGCTTGGTCATTTCCTTGCGGCGCTCTTCGCTCATGGGCGGCAGCGGCACGCGGATCAGATCACCCATGCTGGCGGGGTTCAGGCCCAGGTCGCTCTCGCGAATGGCCTTCTCGATCTTGGCACCCATGCCCTTTTCCCAGGGCTGAACGCTCAGCGTGCGCGAGTCCAGCAAGGACACGTTGGCCACCTGGGACAGCGGCACCATGGAACCGTAGTACTCGACCTGCACGCTATCGAGCAGCCCAGGGCTGGCGCGGCCGGTGCGAATCTTGGCGAGGTTGTTCTTGAAAGCCGCGATGGACTGGCCCATCTTGGCCTCTGCGTTTTTCTTGATGTCGGCGATCATGTTTTTCTCCTCACACGGGATGGACGTCAGGCGTACACCAGGGTGCCTTCATCCTCGCCCAGCACCACGCGCTTGAGTGCACCAGGCTTGAAGATCGAGAACACCTTGACGGGCAGTTTCTGGTCACGGCACAGCGCAAAGGCCGTGGCGTCCATGATGCCCAGATTGCGCACCATGGCTTCGTCGAAGCTGAGTTTGGCATAGCGCGTGGCCGTCGGATCCTTGTGCGGATCGGCGGTGTACACGCCATCGACCTTGGTGGCCTTGAGAACCAGCTCGGCACCGATTTCGGCGCCGCGCAGCGCTGCCGCCGTGTCGGTGGTGAAGAAGGGGTTGCCCGTGCCTGCGGCAAACACCACCACCTTGCCCTCTTCGAGGTACTGCAGTGCCTTGGGGCGCACGTAGGGCTCCACCACCTGCTCGATCGAGATGGCGGACATGACGCGGGCCGTCAGGCCCTGCTTGTCCATGGCATCGGCCAGGGCCAGGGCATTCATCACCGTGGCCAGCATGCCCATGTAGTCGGCGGTGGCGCGGTCCATGCCCTCGGCACCACCGGCCACACCACGGAAGATATTGCCGCCGCCGATCACTACCGCCACTTCCACGCCCATGCGGGTGACCTCGGCCACCTCCTGCACCATGCGCACGATGGTCGCGCGGTTGATGCCGAAGGCGTCGTCCCCCATGAGCGCCTCACCCGACAGCTTGAGCAAAATCCGCTTGTAGGCTGGGGTGGCGACGGTCATGGCAGGCTCCATAGATGAAAGGGGGTTGAGAAAATCGACGGCAGGTGCAATGGCAGGATCAGGCAGCGCCCTTGGCGGCTGCCACCTGGGCGGCCACTTCAGCAGCGAAGTCGTCCTGCTTCTTCTCGATGCCTTCGCCCACGACGTAGAGCGTGAAGCTCTTGATGGTGGTGTTGGCGGCCTTGAGCATCTGCGCCACGGTCTGCTTGCCGTCGGCGGCCTTCACGAAGACCTGGTCGGCCAAAGAGACTTCCTTGAGGTACTTCTGCACGGCGCCGTCGATGCGCTTGGCGGTGATTTCAGCGCTCTGTGCGGGCTTGCCAGCAGCCACCAGTTCCTTGTTGGCTTCGTCAGCCTTGCCTTCGGCGACCGCACGCTCCTTGGCGATCAGGTCGGCGGGCACGTCGGCGCTGGTCAGGGCCACGGGCTTCATGGCAGCCACGTGCATGGCCACGTCCTTGGCGGCATTGGCGTCACCGTCAAACTCAACCACCACACCGATGCGCGAGCCGTGCAGGTAGGAGGCCAGGTTGGAGCCACTGAAGCGCTGGTAGCGGCGGAACGACATGTTCTCGCCGATCTTGCCGATCAGGCCCTTGCGCACGTCTTCCAGCGTGGGGCCGAAGCCGTCTTGCGCGTAGGGCAGAGCGCCCAGGGCCTCGATGTTGGCGGGGTTGTGCTTGGCCACGAGTTCGGCAGCAGCCTTGGCCAGGGCGATGAAGCTGTCGTTCTTGCTCACGAAGTCGGTTTCGCTGTTGACTTCGATCAGCGCGCCGGTGGAGCCTTCGATGAAGCTGGCGACCACGCCTTCAGCCGTCACGCGCGAAGCGGCCTTGCCAGCCTTGGTGCCCAGCTTGACGCGCAGCAGCTCTTCAGCCTTGGCCATGTCGCCGTCGGCCTCGGTCAGGGCCTTCTTGCACTCCATCATGGGAGCGTCGGTCTTGCCGCGCAGTTCGGCAACCATGCTTGCGGTAATTGCAGCCATTGTGTTTTCTCCGTATTCAGTTCAGTTCAACAGATAAAAAAAGGGGGCTGTTCGAGCCCCACTTTTTTTCGCGCAGGTCATTGCGCGGGCCGGGGGCCTCAGGCAGCGGATTCTTCCACTTCGACGAATTCGTCGGAACCCTCGCCCACAGCCTTCACCACTTCGGCGACGGCGTTGTTACGGCCTTCGACGATGGCGTCAGCGATGGCGCGCACGTACAGTTCCACGGCCTTGGCAGAGTCGTCGTTGCCGGGGATCACGTAGTCGATGCCTTCGGGCGAGTGGTTGGTATCCACCACACCGATCAGCGGAATGCCCAGCTTCTTGGCTTCAGCGATGGCGATCTTGTGGAAGCCCACGTCCACCACGAAGATGGCGTCGGGCAGCGTGGTCATGTCCTGGATGCCGCCGATGTCCTTTTCCAGCTTCTCGATCTCGCGCACGAACATGAGCTGCTCCTTCTTGCTCATGGCGTCCAGACCGGCTTCCTGCTGGGCCTTCATGTCCTTCAGACGCTTGATCGAGGTCTTGACGGTCTTGAAGTTGGTCAGCATGCCGCCCAGCCAGCGCTGGTTGACGAAGGGCACGCCAGCGCGCTGCGCTTCGGCGGCCACGATGTCACGGGCCTGGCGCTTGGTGCCGACGATCAGGATGGTGCCGCGGTTGGCAGACAGTTGCTGCGCGAACTTGGCAGCGCCCTGGAGCAGCGGAAGCGACTTTTCCAGGTTGATGATGTGGATCTTGTTGCGATGGCCGAAGATGTAGGGGGCCATCTTGGGGTTCCAGAAGCGGGTTTGGTGACCGAAGTGGACACCGGCTTCCAGCATTTCGCGCATGGTAACGGACATGAATATTCTCCGAAGGTTGGGTCTAAAATCCAGCCCGACAATTGCGCCCAGGCGGGCTGCAACACCTTGTTTGGACTGGTTTGCGATTGGTCTTGCCAAGGCCACTGCGCTTGCAGCCGCACCCAGCAAAACCCAAAGATTCTAGCACACGCATGCTCCCAGACCTTGATACCACCCGGCGCATGCTGCAGTCGCACCAGACCAGCGCGCCGCAGGAAATGGAGCGCGCCATTGCCGCTGCGCAGTCCACTGCCTGCCGCCACGCCTTCGTCCGCACCGCCTTCGACGAAGCCCGCAGCCAGGCCGCCAATCCCAGCCTGCAGCACCTGCCGCTGGCCGGACTGGCGGTTTCGGTGAAAGACCTGTTCGACCTGCAGGGCCAACCCACCCCCGCAGGGTCGGTGGTGCTGGCCGACGCTCCCGCCGCCTCAGCCGACTGCCCGGCCGTGGCCCGGCTGCGCGCAGCGGGCGGAGCCGTCATCGGCCGCACCAACATGACCGAGTTCGCCTTTTCCGGTGTGGGCGTCAACCCGCACCACGGCACGCCAGCCGCCCACGACGGGCGCTTTGGCACACTGGTCGGCCCGGCGCGCGTGCCGGGCGGATCGTCCTCGGGCGCCGCCGTGTCGGTGGCCACAGGGGCGGCCTTTGTGGGCCTGGGCTCGGACACGGGCGGCTCCATCCGCATTCCGGCGGCGCTCAACGGCGTCGTGGGTTTCAAGAACACGGCCCGGCTGGTGCCCACGCAGGGCGCACTGCCCCTGTCCACCACGCTGGACACCGTGTGCGCCACCACACGCTCGGTGCGAGACGCCATCGTGGTGCATGAGGTGCTGGCCCAGCGCCGCGTGGCGCGCAGCACGGCGCCCCTGCCCGCACTGCGGCTGGCCGTGCCCACCTCGGTGTTCCTCGACGGGCTGGACGCCCCTGTGGCCCAGGCTTTTGAACGCACGCTGGCACAACTGCGCCAGGCCGGCGCGCAGATCGCCGAAATCGACCTGCCCGCCATGCGGCAGCAACCCGCCTACGGCTTTTCGGCCCCCGAAAGCTATGCCTGGCACCGCGAACTGCTGCAGCGCGCGGGCGAGCGCTACGACCCGCGCGTGCGCAAGCGCATCGAAGCAGGCGCCACACTGCGGGCCTGGGAATACATCGACCTGCTGCGCTCACGCCAGCAGTGGATCGCGGACATGCAGGCCTGCATGACACCGTACGACGCCCTGCTCTCGCCCACGGTGCCCATCACGGCGCCGCTGCTGGCCAGCGTGGCCCCGGCCGACGGGCAGGACGCCGCCATGGATGCAGCCCGCGACGCCGAGTTCTTCCGCGTCAACGCCCTGCTGCTGCGCAACACCAGCGCAGTCAACCTGCTGGACGGCTGCGCACTCTCGCTGCCCTGCCACACTGCGGGCGAGTTGCCCGTGGGCCTGATGGTCTGGCACGCTGCGCTGCACGACGACACCGTACTGCATGTGGGCCTTCAGATCGAAGAATTGCTACAAAAACAATAGCTGCCAGCGCTTTACCCTATTGCGCTGCAAGCCAAAAATACCTGAACCCATGAAGATCGCCATCGTGGGCGCCGGCATCGTCGGCGTCACCACCGCTTACGAACTGGCCGCCGACGGCCATGCCGTCACCGTATTCGACCGCCACAACGCCGCCGCCACCCAGGACAGCTTTGCCACCGGCGGCCTGCTGGCCCCGGCGGCCGCCATTCCCTGGGCGCTGCCCGGCCTGCTCGCACCCGCGCGCTGGCTGGGCCGCAAGGCCCCCTTGCGCTTGGGGCACCAGCTCTCGCTGTCCGACCTGTCCTGGCTGCGCCAGTGGCGCCGCGCCGCGGCACGGGCAGCACACAGCCCCCAACCCGCAGGGCTGGCCTTGCTGCAATTGGCCCGCTACAGCCAGGCGCGGCTGCTGGAGCTGACCCAGCAACTGGATCTGCCCTTCGAGCACAGCTCCAGCACCCTGCTGCTGCTGCGCAGCGCCCAAGACGCCGAGGCCGCAGCCCCCTTGCTCAAGGCCCTGCGCGAAACCGGCCACACCGCGCTGGAAGTGGACGCCGACACGGCGCGCCGCATCGAACCCGGCCTCTCCCCCACGCTGGCGCTGGCGGGTGCGCTGCATCTGCCCGATGGGCTGGCAGGCAACTGCCGCCAGTTCGCACTGCTGCTGCGCCAGGCGGCACAACGGCAGGGGGCCGACTTTCAATGGAGCGCCGCGGTGGAGCGCGTGTGCACCACGCCCACGGGCCTGCAGATCCAGGGCGAAGCCAGCCCACGCCCCTTCGATGCCGTGGTGCTGTGCGCCGGTGCCCAGGCCGCAGCGCTGCTGCACCCCCTGGGCCTGCGGTTGCCGCTGGCAGCCCTGCATGGCAGCACCCTCAGCGCGCCCATGCGCGAGGCCCTGCACGCGCCCCAGAGCGCGGTAGTGGACATCGCCAGCGGCAGCACCATCGCCCGCCTGGGCCAGCGCGTGCGCATTGCCGGTGGCGCCGAATTGGGCCGCGCCCACGAGGCCCATCCGCAGACGGTACACGCGCTGTACCGCGTGCTGGGCGAGTGCTTTCCAGGCGGCGTCACCCACGCCAGTGGCGTGCAGGTGTGGCGCGGCGCCCGCGCCATGCTGCCCGATGGCGCCCCAGCCATCGGGCCCAGCGGCACCCCTGGTGTGTGGCTGAACCTCGGCCACGGCGCCAGCGGCTGGGCCCTGGCCTGCGGCAGCGCGCGCCTGCTGGCTGACCAGCTGGCCCAGCGCACCCCGGCATTGCCCAGCGAATCCTGGGCGCCGCAGCGCTGGCAGTAGGTGTTTCACACCCGCCCGTAGGGCACTTCAGCGGCACAATGGCCAGATTCCCGACTCGCCCCGTGCCGCCATGCAACGCGTCCATCCCACCCAGGCCCACCCGCTGCACCACACCGCCGCCACGCGGCGGCTGGAACACAGCGCCGCCGCCACTCTGCCCCCCCACACCCTGATGGAGCGCGCCGGGCTGGCTGTGGCCCGGCTGGCACGCGCCCTGGCCCCACATGCACGCACCGTATGGATCGCCTGCGGCCCTGGCAACAACGGCGGCGACGGGCTGGAAGCCGCCATGCTGCTGCACCGGGCAGGCATGCCCGTGGTGGTGACCTGGCTGGGCGCCCCCGAGACAGCACCTGCCGACGCCCGCCAGTCCTGGCAGCGCGCGCAGGACGCGGGCGTGGCCTTCAGTCAGCAGGCCCCCCATCCGCTGGGACCGCAGGATTTGTGCATCGACGCCTTGCTGGGCATCGGCCTGGCGCCGGGCGACCAGCGCCCACCCCCCTCCGAACGACTGACGGTGCTGCTGCATGCGCTGCACCACAGCCCGGCGCCCGTGCTGTGCGTGGACGTCCCTTCGGGCCTGCAGGCCGACACCGGGCAATATGCCCCCGGCCTTGCGCCCATGCGTGGCGCTGCGCCCTCCGCCGCGCGCCACACCCTGAGCCTGCTGACACTCAAGCCCGGCCTGTTCACCGGTGCCGGGCGCGATGCCGCAGGTACCGTCTGGTGGGACGACCTGGGCGTCCCCTGCCACAGCGAGGCTGCCAGCGCCTGGCTGGCTGGCCCGCCCGCCGCCGCAGCGCGAGCGCACGCCAGCCACAAGGGCAGCTATGGCGATGTGGCCGTGATCGGTGGTGAAGGCCTTGGCGCCCGGGGGCTGGGCATGGGCGGCGCGGCGCTGCTCGCCGCCAGCGCGGCGTTGCATGGCGGTGCAGGCCGGGTATTGGTGGCGCTGCTGGGCGGCACGCTCGATCTCGATGTGCGGCAACCCGAACTGATGTTCCGCCATGTCGATGCGCTGCAGCTCGAACAGCTCACTGTGGTGTGCGGCTGTGGTGGCGGCGAGGCCGTGCGCGCCGTACTGCCCCAGGTGTTGGCCCAGGCCCCACGCCTGGTGCTCGATGCCGACGCGCTCAACGCCATCGCCTCCGACGCCGCGCTCGCGCAGGCCCTGGCAGACCGCGCGCCAAAAGCGCATGCCACCGTGCTCACCCCCCATCCGCTGGAAGCAGCGCGCCTGCTGGGCACCGATACCGCCAGCGTGCAGTCGCACCGCCTCGCTGCGGCCGAGCAGCTGGCCGAGCGGTTCCAGTGCGTGGTGGTGCTCAAGGGCTCGGGCACGGTAGTGGCAGCGCCCAACCAAGCGCCGCGAATCAACCCCACCGGCAACGCCCTCCTGGCCACGGCAGGCACCGGCGATGTGCTCGCCGGCCTGATCGGCGCGTACTGGGCCGCCGGCCTGGCACCGCTCGATGCGGCTGCCGAGGCGGCGTATGCCCATGGCCGCGCCGCCGATACCTGGCCGGCCGAACAGGCGCTGACGGCCAGCGCGCTGGCGCAGCGCATGCGGCCCAGGGACACCTTCACACCAGCGTGACCTCGCGCAGGGGCTTGAGCACGCTGGACGGCGTCATGCCGAACGTCTGTCGAAAGGTGCGGCTGAAATGCGCAGAGTCGCTGAACGCACCGTGCAGCGCGGCATCGGTCAGCCGGGCTTGCGTGGCCAGCCCCGCCATGGCCGCCCGCACCTGGGACCACACCCGGTAGCTGCGAAAACTCACGCCCATTTCCTGGCGGAACAGGTGGTTGAAGCGCGAGGCCGACAGGTGCGCCGCCTGCGCCACCTGATCGCGCGGCAAGGCCCCGTCGCGCGCCATGCGCAGATGCTGCAGGCTGCGCAATACGCGCGCATCGAGTTCGGCAGCCGCCTCGAAACGCTGGCCCAGCAGGGTCTGCAGATCGAAGCTGCGCAGCCGGGCCTCCGTGCAGCCGCGCGTGCGGGTCCGCGCGGCCGGGTCGAACACCACACCGCCTTGCTGCCCGAGCCAGGGCCGCAGGCTGCGGGCCTCGGCAGAATCGGGTTCCAGGTACACCAAGGCCACGCGCTCGCCGCACGGGTCGAACAGATGCCAGACCCCCATGTCGATGAGCGCGCTGTGGCAGGTTTCCACGCGCCCCGGCGCCAGATGCACCGCAAAGCGCCCCGACAGCCCCAGCAGCAGCACGGGCGCAGCGTGGCGATGCCAGCCTGTGGCCGGCAGCTCTCCCACATACAGGGCCCGGTCGATCCCCAGGGTCAGTGTGTTCGTCGCGCGCATAGCCCAAACATACAAGTTTTCCGGCGGGCTTGCCGATAGCCTTGCGCACGGCCGATCACATCCCCACCACACCTTCTGGAGAATCCCTTGAAACGCCTTGTCCTTGCAGGCTGCGCCCTGCTGCTGCTGTGCGCCATCACCACCTACCACGCCGTTCCGCTTCTCTACAAGGAGCCCCTGCTGTGGCTCAACCGCAGCCTCTCGGGCCTGGAGGAAAAGACGGTGCAAGCCGCGGGTCACCGCATCCACTACCTGGAGGGCGGTGCCGGCAGCGCGGGTGGCACGCCGGTCGTGCTGCTGCACGGCATCTTCGCCGAAAAGGACCACTGGGTGGACTTCGCCCGCCCGCTGACCGGCAGCCATCGCGTCATCGCACCCGACCTGCCGGGCTTTGGCGAAAGCGATCGGCTCGAGGGCCAGGCCTACGACTACGCGGCGCACACCGAACGTCTCGCCGCATGGCTGGACGCGCTGGGCCTGCCGCGTGTGCACCTGGCGGGCAACTCGATGGGCGGCACGATCGCCGCGCTGTTTGCGCTGCGCCACCCTGATCGGGTGGCCAGCGTGGCCTTCATCGGTGCGCCGCATGGCATCCGCTCGGCGCGGCCCAGCACCATGGATCGGCTGATCGATGCGGGCCAGGCGCCGCTGGTCGCGCACGATGCGGTGGCCTTCGACGCGATGATGGACCTGGTGTTCGCGCAGCGCCCGTTCCTGCCCGCACCGATTCTGGAGGCGGCGCGCGCCGATGCCGTGCGCGACGCGCCCTCCAACCTCCGGCTGTGGCATGCACAGCTCAAGGACCGCTACCTGCTGCAGGAGCGGATCGGCGGACTGCGTCCGCCAACGCTGGCGCTGTGGGGTCAGCAGGACCGCGTGTTTGACGCCTCGGGGGCCGAGGCGCTGCGCTCACTCCTGCCCCAGGCCCGCATCGAAACGCTGCCGGGCCTGGGGCATCTGCCGATGATGGAGGCGCCCCTGGCCGTGTCTGCCCGGTATGGGCAGTTCTTGCATGAAATGAACGCAAAAAATAGATAAAAAAAGCCGCTGACGCCCATAAATAAAGCGCCAGCAGCTATATATTTGATAGCAAATCAGGTCCGCCGCGCGGAACGCCCCTTGGCTTTGGCGGTCTTGCCACCGGCTTTGGTGGACTGCGTCCGCGATTTGCCCGCCGAAGCCGTGTTTGTGGAAGACTTGGAACTCGCCTTGCGACCACCGCCGCCCAGGCTGCCGCGACCAGCGTCCTCGATGTCCAAGGGTGGTCTGCGCTTGCCTGCAGGAGCGGACCGCGCTCCACCGGATGGCGCAGCACTGGCCTTCTCGCGGGTGTTGCGCGCGGCTCCCGGCACATCTTCATCACCGACAAGCCTGAAATCGATGCGCCGCCCGTCCAGATCCACCCGGCTGACCTGCACCCGCACGCGGGTGCCGATCACATAGCGGATACCGCTGCGCTCACCGCGCAGTTCCTGGCGGGACTCATCGAAGCGGAAATACTCCCCCCCCAGTTCGGTGATGTGCACCAGGCCTTCGACGTACATGGCATCGAGCGTGATAAAGATGCCGAAGCTGGTGACCGAAGACACCACGCCACCGTATTCCTCGCCCAGATGTTCGCGCATGTACTTGCACTTGAGCCAGGCCTCCACGTCGCGGCTGGCCTCGTCGGCGCGGCGCTCGTTGGCGCTGCAGTGCAGGCCGGCGGCTTCCCAGGCCTGCGTCTCGGCCAGGGCCGCGCCCGACTCCTTCTTGCGCGGCACCTTGCCGGGTGGCGCCACACGGCTGGCCAAACGCTTGCTCAGCTTGGCGTGCGCTTCGCCCGGCGTGGGCAGCATGGGCAGGCGGTACTTGGTATTGCCCAGGATGGCCTTGATCACACGGTGCACCAACAGGTCGGGGTAGCGCCGGATCGGGCTGGTGAAGTGCGTGTAGGCATCAAACGCCAGGCCGAAGTGGCCGCTGTTGATGGGCGTGTAGATGGCTTGCTGCATGGAGCGCAGCAGCATGGTGTGGATTTGCTGCGCGTCGGGCCGGTCCTTGGTGGCCTCGGCGATGGCCTGGAATTCAGACGGTTGCGGGTTCTCGCTGATCGACAGCCCCACGGCCATGGCCTTGAGGTAACTGCGCAGAATGTCCTGCTTCTCGGGCGTGGGGCCCTCGTGCACGCGGTACAGCCCGTGCTGCTTGCCCTGCGCGATGAAGTCGGCGCTGCACACGTTGGCGGCCAGCATGGCTTCCTCGATGAGACGGTGCGCGTCGTTGCGCGTGCGCGGCACGATCTTGTCGATGCGCCCGTTCTCGTCGCAGACGATCTGGGTTTCGGTGGTTTCAAAGTCCACCGCGCCGCGCTCACGCCGCGCCTGCAGCAGTGCGCGGTACACGTCGTGCAGGTTGAGCAGGTCGGGCACGCGCTCCTTGCGCTTGGCGGCTTCGGGGCCGCGCGTGTTGGCCAGGATGGCGGCCACCTCGGTGTAGGTGAAGCGCGCGTGGCTGAACATCACCGCCGGGTAGAACTGGTAGGCATGCACCTCGCCCTTGGCGGTGACCAGCATGTCGCAGACCATGCACAGGCGCTCGACATCGGGGTTGAGCGAGCACAGACCGTTGGAGAGCTTCTCGGGCAGCATCGGGATGACGCGGCGCGGGAAGTACACGCTGGTGGCGCGGTCGTAGGCGTCCACGTCGATGGGGCTGCCGGTCTGCACATAGTGGCTCACGTCGGCAATGGCCACCAGCAGGCGCCAGCCCTTGCCGCGCCCCACCTTGGCAGGCTCGCAGTACACGGCGTCGTCGAAGTCACGCGCGTCCTCGCCGTCGATGGTGACCAACGGCACATCGGTCAGGTCGATGCGCTGCTTTTTGTCCTGCGCGCGCACCTTGTCGGGCAAGGCGCCAGCCTCGGCCAGGCAGTCCTCGGAAAACTCGTGCGGCACGCCGTACTTGCGCACGGCGATCTCGATCTCCATGCCGGGGTCGTCCACCTCACCGAGCACTTCAGTGATGCGGCCCACAGGCTGGCCGAACAGCGCGGGGGGCTCGGTCAGTTGCACCACCACCACCTGCCCGGTCTTGGCGGTACCCAAGGCACCTGCGGGGATGAGAATGTCCTGCCCGTAGCGCTTGTCTTCGGGAGCCACGATCCAGACGCCGCTCTCTTGCAGCAGGCGACCGATGATGGGATGCGCGGGGCGCTCCAGGATCTCGGTCACCCGGCCTTCAGGGCGTCCGCGCCGGTCGTGGCGCACGATGCGTGCGCGCACCCTGTCTTTGTGCAGGACGGCACGCATCTCGTTGGGGGGGAGGAAGATATCGGCCTGTCCGTCTTCACGGACCACGAACCCGTGGCCGTCACGGTGCCCCTGCACGGTGCCCTCGATCTCGTCGGATGGATGCAAAGGCTTGGCGCTGGAGTTCATTTTTTTGTTATACAATCTAAGTCTTCCCTGAAATGCCCAGGTGGCGGAATTGGTAGACGCACTAGTTTCAGGTACTAGCGGGTAACTCCGTGGAGGTTCGAGTCCTCTCCTGGGCACCAAGTTTAACGAAAAGCCGCTGCTTCAGCGGCTTTTTTCAAAACAAAAAAGCGCAAACGATTTCAGGAAGGCGCTTTCTTGCTATACAATTTGAATTTCCTGAAATGCCCAGGTGGCGGAATTGGTAGACGCACTAGTTTCAGGTACTAGCGGGTAACTCCGTGGAGGTTCGAGTCCTCTCCTGGGCACCAAAACAAAAAAGGCCGTTGCATTCGCAACGGCCTTTTTCATTTCTCAAGGCCTCGTGCCCACTCTGCCCTGTCCACACAGTGCGCAGACCCAACCCGCCGCACAAGGCCAGCGGGTCAGGCCCCACACATCACTTGCGCAACAGCGCCTTCAGCACGTTTTGCAGGCGGCGGGCGCTGGCTGCATCGCTGGCGCTACCCAGCACACGCGCGGCATCCTGACCCCAGGTTTCTGCGGGTGCGGGGTCGTTGCGGCGGGTGAGCAGTTGCAACTGCAGCATGCGCCGATCCGACAGTTGTTCGGCCGGCGTGGGCACCTCGGCAGCGATCTCCAGGCGCAGCAGTGCCTGTGCGGCATCTCCCGCAGGCGCACCTGCCAGGGCCTGCACCCAGGCCGAGCGCACAGCGGGCTGGACACGACCACCCAGTTCCTGGGCCGATGGCACCAGGCTGCCGTCGCGCTTTTCCCAGGCGGTCAGCAGCTGCGTGAGCGCTTCACCATGGGCCTGGGCGGCCAGCTTCTTGAGCGCCTGCTGGGCGTGCTCCAGCGCCTCGCGCTGAGCCCGGAATGCAGCATCGCCCAGGCGCGGGCCACGCTCTTCAGGGCGGCGGTCTGCAAAGCGGCCGCCAGTGCGCATGTCGTCGCGCGGGCCACGGGCGTCGGGCCGACCCGCATCGCGGCCAGGGCGTGCATCACGGCGTTCGCCGAGTCTTGCGCCACGCGTGGCAGCGGCAGGGGCTTCCTTCTTCATGCCAGGGCGATCGTCCCCACGCACCGCCACCACCGGACGTGCCGCAGGCTTGGGAGCGGGGGCAGCAGGCGCCTCGCCGGCATCCCCACCCTCGGCAGGTGGCTCATCGGCCACGGGCTCCTGGGTTGCCACCGCCGCATCGGCCGGCGCAGCCGCCGATGCGGCTGCTTCGGCTTCACGGGCCGCCTGTGCCTGGCCGCGCAGGGCCGCTTCCAGCGCGGCCATGGCGCTGCGGATTTGCTGCGCATCGCCCCCGGCATTGGCAGCCTCCAGGGCCTTGGCGGCTTCCAGCACGGCGCGATCATGCGCGCTGGCCTGCGTCGCACCGCGTTCACGCTCGGCGCTCTTGCGGTTGAAGGCCTCGTCAATGGGCTTGCGGAAAGCATCCCAGAGCTTCTGCTCCTGGCGCCGGTCCATGGGAACGCTGTGTGCCTCGGCCTGCCAGCGCTGCTGCAGGGCCTTGATCGCGTCAATGCGCAGGCTGGGTGCAGCGCCCAATTGGGCGGCTTCGTCGATCATGGCCTGGCGGCGTGCCAGGCTGGCGGCCTGTGCCTGCTCCAGCGGTGCGCTGGCGGATGCCAGGGCCTGCTTCCACTGCGGCTGGAGTTCGGCATAGACTTTTTCGCCCACATGGCCGCTCTCGCGCCAACGCTCGGCAAACTGGAACAGCGCACGTTGCACGGCCTTCCAGTCGCCCCCGTTGGCGTGTTCAACGGCCCAGGCGCGGACTTCCTCGATCAGCGCCAGACGTTGCGCCTTGTGTGCGGCCGTTTCGGTGCGCAGCTTTTCCAGCCAGGCCTCAACCACCTTGTGGGCCGCATTGCAGGCCTCGTCAAATTTCTTCCACAGGGCATGGTTGGGCGCGCCACCTTGATCGGCATGCTTCCATTGTTCGCGCAGCTGGCGCAGCGACTCCTGGATCTTGCGGCCGCCCAGGGCCTGGCCCTCAGGGCGTTGCAGCAGGGCCTGGGCCTTGGCGATCAGGTCTTCGCGCACCTGGTCTGCGCTCCAGCGCTGCCAGCCTTCCAGTTCACCCGCTGCCACCAGGGCGGCGTGCACCCGTTGCTCCAGGGCATGGTCGATATGGCGCCCCTGGGTCTTGAGCACCGCGCGCAGCGCCGATGCGGCACCGGCACTGGCCTTGCCGTGGCCTTGGGCAGTCTCTTGCTCCAAGTGCCGCAGGGCTTCTTCCACTGCCTGAGCGGCCTGAGCCAGCACCTGCGGATCCGTCTTGGGCCGGGCTGGGCGTGGGGGCTTGTCGGTGACGACGGCCGCGGCCTGCGCCGGCAGACCACGCGCCTGGCGTAGCTCATCGGCCCATACGGGCACGGGGGGCAGCGGCGCCTGCTCGTCAGACGCGGCCGCCACCGCCTGCGCCAGCGCAGAGTTGAAGGCCTCCCACACCACCAGCAATTGGGCGCGCGAGGCGTCGAGCAAAGGCGGGAAACGTGTCTCCACGCTGGGCCAGTTGGCGTCGGAACTCAGGGCCTGGGCCTGCTCCTGCCAACGCGCCACATCGGTGCTGAGCAGTTCCTGCGCCGCCTGGGCATCGCGCCAGGATTTGGTAGAGAGCACCTCGATGCGCTGGGCCAGCAGCACGGCCGCTTCGCGCTGGACCTGTACGCGGTGCTGCAGATCCTCGATCACCTTGACGCGATCGGCCAGCTCGGCCTTGAGCAACGACAGGGGTTCGCGCGACAGCGGTGCACCGGCCTTGGCCGCGTCGCGCTGCCATGCCAATGCGTCGGCAATGTTCAGGCGGGGCGCTGCCAGCAAGGCACGGGCCTTTTCGGCCCATTCAGCGGCGATCGATTCCTGGTTGCGGGCGCGACGGATCTCGTCCAGGCGCTCGCGCACGGCACGGGCAGCCCCCTTGTCGCGTGCGCTCAGTTCCTTGAACACCTCTTGCAATTGCTCCGGGGTGGGCGTGGTCGTCAGCCATTCACGGATGCGCGCAGCACGCTCGCCCGAGGTCGCTGCAGAAAAGGCGCCACCGGTCATGGCGTCCAACGGATGGGCTTCGGGAGCCTTGGCCGGAGCCGGAGTGGTTTCAGGTGCGTCGGACATCTTGCTGCGGGAAAAAAGTGGAAACATGGATTTTTTGGAAACAGGCGCACCGACTCATCCCGGTGCGCAGCACGCGCGTCTGGCCAGTCAATGGTGAACGCGCAAAGGGGGTATTTTCGCCGGTATTTGGACAAAACCCATCAGAAGGCTCTCAACGCATGCCCAAACCCAGTTCGGCACGGGGGGTCCAGCCTTCCTGCCCGGACGACAGTCGCACCGCCCCCAGGAACAATCTCTCGGGCGGCATGCGCCGCTGCAGCAGGTAGTCGCGCACCGCCACTGCCCGTGCCAATGCCAGGTCGTGCATCGCCGTATCGGGCACGGCAATGCTCGCCAGCAGCAGCGCCTGCATCTCGCTCTCGGGCAGGTCTTTGGCCAGACCGACCAGGTTGCGCGGCTTGGGAATGTCGGCGCGGCGGTACACCTCCTTGAGCAGGGCCGGATACTCCTCGGCACGGATCGGCGCCTCTGGCACGGCCCCTGAGGTCCCGCCGGGTGCCGCCATGCGGCGCTTTTGGGCCAGGAGCACCTGCTCCAGCTGTGCGCGCTTCCAGGCCTCACGCTCGGTCTGCAGGCTGGCCTGGCCCACCACGGTGAGTTGGAGCGCTGGGCGCTGCTCCAGCGCCTGGACCACCTTGTCCAAAGAGGCACGCGCGGTCGCGTCCAATACCGCACTGCCTTCGGAAAACGGCACAAAGCCCTGTTCCGCGTCACCACCACCCAGGCCTGCAAGCAGCGAGAAAGGCGCTGTCACGGCCTTCAGAATCAGGTTGCCCAGCAGCTTGAAGATCACCGGGCCGACGCGAAACTCGGGGTCATTGAGCGATCCGCTGATCGGCAGGTCCACATCGATCACCCCATTGCGATCGGCCAGCAAGGCCACGGCCAGCCGCACCGGCAGGCTTCTGGGGGCATTCGCAACCTCTTCGCCAAAGACCAGCTGGTGCAGCACCAGCTTGTTCTGGGCGCTGAGCTGCCCATCGGGCTGGACACGGTAGCTGACCTCCATGTTGAGCTTGCCACGCTCAATGCCATGGCCTGCATATTTGATGGCGTAGGGCGTGAGCGGAGACAGTTCCAGCCCCTGCATACGCCCTTGGATATCCAGCGCCACGGGCTGGGCCAGGGGATTGAGCTTGCCCAGAATCTCCAGCGATGCGGTGCCCTCAGCCTTGCCGCGCAGCTCCAGCTCGGCCATGGCGGGCGGTGCCCCACCCTCGGTGGAGGCTGAAGTAATGGCGCCCAAACGTCCCGTGAGGCCACTGAGCTGTGCTGAATACTGGGGTCGCACGAAATGGTCCGTGAAATGCACCCGCCCCCCCGTCAGGCTGATGGGCCCGAGGCGAATTTGCGGCGCCTGGGGCGCCTGGGGCGCCTGGGGCGCTTGCTCCGCTGCGGCAGCGGTAGTGTTCTCTGGCGCGTTGGACGCCGGGCCCATCAGGTCCTGCAGGTTCAGGCGACCGTCGGACTGCACAACGATGCGGGCAAAGAAATCGCTCAGTGCCGATTCGCGGACCGACAAGGCCAGCGGTCCACCCGCTGGCTGTGCGGCGTCGATGCCTCGCATTCCCAGCGACCGCCATTGCAAGACGTCCCCATCCTCCTGCGTTTGCAGCAAGAGTGTTTCCTGCCCTTCATCGGCCTCCGAGGGGGCCACAGAAGCCAGGCGTACGCGCACATCGTCCAAGGCCGCATCCCCTTGCACCGCCCATTGCAGGCCGGGTTCGGTCTGCCGCACCTGCACCTGCCCCACAAAGCTGGCATCCGCCCTGCCCACTCGCGCGCGCAGCCCACCTTGAACATACGGTGCCATCGCGTGCAAGGGAAGATGCCGCGCTGCCACCCGCCCCTGCACCTGCAAAGGCATGACGCCCAGGCCGCCTTCGTACTCCAGTCGCCCGGGATCGGCCTGGCCGGCGCCCAGCCGGGCCGACAAGGTCAGGGCGGCGGGCCGTGCGCCAGGCGCTGCAGGTGCAAAGTCCTGCAACCTCACCCGCACATCCGTGGCCGCCAGCGATACGCGCTGGCCGAGGGCGGCATCGTTCACCAAGACAACGCCGCCATCGAGTTCCATGCGGCCCAGCACCAGCGACCAGGGCTTCACCGCTGGTGCGGCAGCGGGCTCAGGCGGAGGTGCGGTCTGCGCCGCGCGCAGCCAGCGATCCACCATCCATTGCCCACGCGCATCCCGCTCTACCCGCACACGCGGCTGGGCCAGCGCCATCCGCCCGATCTGCACCGCATGGCGTGCACCATCGACACGCATATCCTCGACCTCCAGGCGCTGGAGGTCTGCCAGGGTGCGCCGATCGCGCAGCACGCTGCGCATGGCCTCGACCTCGGAACAGTCTGCCGCAACTACGCAGGACAATCTGGCCCCATCCAGCCCCAATCGGGCCACCTGGGCCACCCAGGCGCCCCCGTTCCAGGCCAGCCCGGCATCGGTTTCAACCACCCCCGAGAGCCTGGGCGTGAACCAGGCACTCAAATACGGGGCGCCCCACTCCAGTGGCAGGCTGCGTACCGAGAGCGCGGTACGCCCCTCCTGCGGCGTACCCGCACCCGCAAAAGCCAGGGTGGCCGGCACAACGGCCTGGGCCGTGCCTTGCTTGCCTTCGCCATCCAGCGGGGCCATCGCCATGCTGCCGGCCCATTGCATGGGTGCCGTGGCTGGAAAGGACAGGGCTGACGCCTGCAGCACCAGATCCTGCACTGCCAGTCTTGCGCCACCCGGAACACTGTCGTCCTCCCATCGCAGCGATCCACCCTGTGCGGCAAACCGGCCCAGGGACAGCTTCCATCCACCAGCCGCTGGCTCGGCCTGCTGCACCTTGCCTGCCGATGGCGGGGGCGAGGCCAGCGCGGTCTGAGTCCCCCAATCCCACTGACCAGCGCGATTGCGGCGCAGGTGCGCCTGGGGCGCGGTCAGCACCACGGTATCCACACGCAGCGTGCGCAGCAAGGGCTGGAAATCCGCCACCTGCACCTGCAGGGCGTCCAAGGACAGCCGTTCATGCTGTTGACTGTCGTGCAAACTCAGCTTCTTCAGGCCCAGCGCCCCACTGATTTGGACCATGGGCCGGGGCTTTTGCTCAAAAGCAATGCGCAAGTCCGCATCCAAGGTGCCTGAAGCGAGGGTCAAGGGCAGGCCTGCAGGAAGATAGTTCTTGTAGGGCGCCAGATCCAGACCGTCGAACCGCAGCACGGCGTCGGTCCGATAGCTTTCCACGAAGGGCATGGCCTGCGCCGCCGAATCGAACACACTGTTCCCGATGCGCAAGGCCAGCCTGGGCTGTACCTTGACGGCACGCTGTGCACTCAGGTTGCTCAAGAAGGGGAGCGAAAAGGTGATGTCCCGCACCTCATGGGTTTGCCCCACGGTACGGTCCTCAAAATCGACCGAGCCCCCTTGCAAGGCAATGTTGTAGAGGGCAAAGCCCTGGGGCTGAGCCCCCTCAGGCCCAGGCTGGTTCAACCTGTGCACCACATCGTCGAGATCGGTCTGCCCAGGTGCGAGCTGGGTGACACGCAGGATGGGGGCATCCACCTCCAGCGCATCGATCACCGGCGCCCTGCGCAGTAAGGACTGCATCTCCAGATCCACATGGATGCGCGCCACCTGCAATTGCGGCGCGGCACCGTCCCGACCCGCCACACTCAGATCCTGCAGGGTGATCTCCAGCGACCAGGGCAGGAACTGCAAGCGCCCCATGGTCACCTGGCGCCCCAACAGGTCGCTCAATGCCTGCTGCGCACGGGCATGAACCAGCGGCGGCACCGCCAACCAGAGCGCCAGCCAAACCAGCAACAGCGCCCCGGCGGCCATCTGGAGCCTGCGCCGCCAGGCATTCCCTTGGGAAGACGACAACAAACGGACAAATGGCAAGGTCAGGGAACGCTTCATGGGGTCCGTTGGCACGGCAAGACGATGGCGCGATTGGAGCAGACTTTGGCGCTGCCTCGGCAACCGGTTGAAACAAGAAAGCCCGGAGGAGCGGCGCCATGCGCCACCCATCCGGGCTTGACGGCTGACACAACGGTCTTTGCCATCGGTTTGCGGTACGGAGGAATGTGGTCCGTACCGCGGGGGGCAAGGGATTGCCCCCAGGGGGTTGCCTTGGAAGCTCGGCACTCTGTCTGCGCTGGCACTGCATGCACTGGCAGCGGGCTTTGCTTCGTTCGGCGATGCCTTCATCGAAGAGGCAAGCACACCTTATCAAAGAACGCGCCCCAGCACAAATCAGACCGTCAATCACGGAATGCCCATCGATTGAAATTGGATGCAGCACTCCACCCCATTCAGCACACCAGCACCTGTATCGGCCCCGCTCATAGGAGAAATCGGTCCAAATCTGTGATTTTTGACAGCTTTTTAAGAATTTTTATGTCTTAAATTTCAATTTGTTAGTATTGACTAGGCATTTAATGCCCTCCTAGAATCCGCCAGCTTCTGAAACATCAGTAGTAACCCGAACCGCTGCCGACATCGGCAAAGTCAGTTCCAGGGCCCTTCCCCATATCCATGGCCCGGACTTGATGGCGTACCAATCCAGGCGAAACCTTGTGCCCATGAATGGCCTCTGGCCACCACAGCATGGCGTTCGCACCAGAAAGGAAAGCTATGACAGCGACAAACAACTTGGTCTCCGGGCTTCGTTCCTTGGCTGCCACCCTGGCACAGGGGTTTCTGCACATCACCCACAGCGGCTTTGCTCTTCTGGGCGTGGCCGTCGCCATCATCGCGATCACCTTGACCGCCCGGCCCGATTTGCGCCAGGCCGGCGAGGCGCAGTTGATGGACTGGTTGCAGGCCCGCCAAGAATCATTGGTCGTTCCGGCAGATGACTTGCAGGAACCCAGCGAACGAACCCTGGCCGTCAACCCCAAGGAGCTGCCCCAGGAGCAGGCCCGTGTGGCCTACTGGCTCAGCAAAAAATACCGCGTGGCGCCGGAGCCCTTGGGCTTGCTGGTGGCCGAGGCCTACGAGATTGGCACCCGTGCCAAGCTGGACCCGACGCTGATCCTGGCCGTGATGGCCATTGAGTCACGTTTCAACCCATTCGCCCAGAGCCCCGTCGGCGCCCAAGGACTGATGCAGGTGATGACGCGCGTGCACACCGACAAATACGAAGCCCTGGGCGGTCACCTGGCCGCCTTCGATCCGGTGACAAATCTGCGCGTGGGCGTGAAGGTATTGCAGGACTGCATCACGCGTGCCGGATCGGTCCAGGGTGGGCTGGCCTATTACGTCGGAGCCACCGACCCCCAGAACGATGGCGGCTATGCCGAAAAGGTCCTGGCCGAACACTACCGCCTGCGCCAGGTCGCATCCACGGGCCGGGCCGTACCGCCCACACAAGCCGTGGCACCGCCCACACTGGCCACCCAGGCCCCTGCCAAGACGGCCCCGGCAGCAGCATCCCCAGCACCAGGCGCCAGCAGTCTGGGCGAGAAAGTGGCATTGCTGTCTGCCACAGATCTGTAAGAACCTGTTTGCGATCTATTGGGCGGCCCAACAGCGCTCCGGTTACACTCGCAAGGTACGCAACTGGCGATAGGCGCAGACCCCCACCGGGCCTGCCGCTGACGTGGAAAACTGCAGGGGCAACCTCCTGTGAACCACCGGGGAGCGTACCGCGCGGCCAGCGACCGCTGTTGCGCGTTCCGCCGTTCGCCTGGGCAGCCCTTGTTTCAAGGGACACAAGTTCATAGGACTGCCAACCATGTACGACCGCAACATTCTTGTCGAACAAACCGACCCCGAACTCTTTGCCGCCATCCAGGCCGAAAACAAGCGCCAGGAAGAACACATCGAGCTGATCGCCAGTGAGAACTACGCCTCTCCCGCCGTGATGTGGGCGCAGGGCACGCAGCTGACCAACAAGTACGCCGAGGGCTACCCCGGCAAGCGCTACTACGGCGGCTGCGAGTATGTCGATGTGGCAGAGCAACTGGCCATCGACCGCGTGAAGAAGATCTTCGGTGCCGACGCCGCCAACGTGCAACCGCATTGCGGCGCCTCCGCCAATGAGGCCGTGTTCCTGGCCTTCCTCAAGCCCGGCGACACCATCATGGGCATGAGCCTGGCCGAAGGCGGCCACCTGACCCACGGCATGCCGCTGAACATGTCGGGCAAGTGGTTCAACGTGGTCTCCTACGGCCTCAACTCCAAGGAAGAAATCGACTACGACGCGATGGAAGCCAAGGCGCGCGAGCACAAGCCCAAGCTGATCGTGGCCGGTGCCTCGGCCTATAGCCTGCACATCGATTTCGAGCGCTTTGCCAAGGTCGCCAAGGAAATCGGCGCCATCTTCATGGTGGACATGGCCCATTACGCCGGCCTGATCGCTGCTGGCGTGTACCCCAACCCCGTGCCCCACGCCGACGTGGTGACCTCCACCACGCACAAGAGCCTGCGCGGCCCGCGCGGCGGCATCATTCTGATGAAGGCCGAGCACGAGAAGGCCATCAACAGCGCCATCTTCCCCGGCCTGCAAGGCGGCCCGCTGATGCATGTGATTGCCGCCAAGGCCGTGGCCTTCAAGGAAGCGCTCACGCCCGAATTCAAGGCCTACCAGGAACAGGTCGTGAAGAACGCCAAGGTCGTGGCCGAGACGCTGACCCAGCGCGGCCTGCGCATCGTCAGCGGCGGCACGCAAAGCCACGTCATGCTGGTGGACCTGCGCGCCAAGGGCATCACGGGCAAGGAAGCCGAGGCCGTGCTGGGCGCCGCCCACATGACCATCAACAAGAACGCCATCCCCAACGACCCGGAAAAGCCGATGGTGACCAGCGGCGTGCGCATCGGCACCCCCGCCATGACCACGCGTGGCTTCAAGGAAGAAGAAGCCCGCGCCACGGCCCACCTGATTGCCGATGTGCTGGACAACCCGCGCGACGAAGCCAACATCGCCGCCGTGCGCGCCAAGGTCAACGCGCTGACCAGCCGCTTCCCGGTCTACCGCTGATTCGGCCGCGCGCGCCTGCACGCCCATGAAGTGCCCGTTCTGCAGCCACCACGAGACACAGGTCGTCGAGACCCGGGTGTCCGAGGACGGGGATTTCATCCGGCGCAGGCGCCGCTGCGCCACCTGCGAAAAGCGCTTTACCACCTACGAGCGGCCCGAGGTCAGCTTCCCCAGCGTGGTCAAGAAGGACGGCCGACGCACCGAATACGCACGTCCCAAGCTCATGGGCTCGTTCAGCATTGCGCTGCGCAAGCGCCCGGTGAGCACAGCACAGGTGGACTCGGCCATCGAGCGCATCGAGGAGCAACTCCTCAACCTCGGCCAGCGCGAAGTGCCCTCCAGCCGGATCGGCGAGTTGGTCATGCGCGAACTCAAGAAGCTCGACAAGGTGGCCTACATCCGCTACGCCAGTGTGTACCGCAGCTTCGAGGACATCGACGAATTCAAGACCCTGGTGGACGAAGTGCGCCAGTGATCCCGTGGCGGCAGGCACGCCCGTGCTCCTTTCATCATTTGCTACTATTTTTATAGCCACTCGCGCTTGATGGACGGGCGTTACAAGCATTTTTTATCAAAATGCTGTCGCGTACAGCACGGCACCTCTGACCCCGCCCCGGCACAATGGCACTGCCGTGAGAACCCGCCATCTGTTGCAGCTTGTGCTGCTGTCCGCCCTGTGGGGCGCTTCCTTTCTGTTCATTCGCATCGCCAGCCCGGCGCTGGGGCCCCATGTGGCTGCGGCGCTGCGCATCGGGCTGGCCACGCTCACCCTGGTAGCCATCATGCGCGCCACACGCGAGCCCTGGCCCTGGCGCCACTGGCGTGAACTGGCAGGCCTGGGCACGCTGACCGTCGCCCTGCCCTTCCTGCTTTACGCCTATGCCGCCCTGCACCTGCCCGCGGGCTACAGCGCGCTGCTCAACACCATGGTGGTGCCCTTTGGCGTGCTGGCCTCGGCCTGGATGAAGGAAGACACGCTCTCGCTGCGCAAGTGGCTGGGCTGCGCGTGCGGTTTTGTCGGCGTGGCCTTGATCGTGCGGCTGGGGCCAGTGGAGCCCTCACCCACGCTGCTGCTGGCGGCGCTGGCCTGCATGTCCGCAGCCGCCTGCTACGGCGTGTGCACGCCCTGGATGAAGCGCGCCACCCAGCGCATCAGCCCGCTGGCCATTGCGGCAGGCATCCATGCGGCAGCGCTGGTGCTGCTGGTGCCGGGCGCAGTGTGGGACTGGCACCAGGCCCAGTTCACCCTACCCGCGCTGCTGGCCGTGGCGGTGATGGGGGTGGTGACCTCCGGCCTGGCCTACTGGCTCAATTTGCGCGTGCTCAGCCAGATTTCGCCCGTAGCGGCGATGAGTTCGGCATTCATGATCCCGCTGTTCGGCGTGGCCTGGGGCAGCCTCTTCCTGGACGAGGCCCTGGGCCCAGGCATGCTGTGGGGCGGCGCGCTGGTGCTGCTGGCCACCACGCTGGTGACCGGCTTCAACCCGCTGCGCCTGCTGGCGTTCCTGCGTCCGCGCTGACCGCGCCGTCCTGCCGTCGTCAGGGGCGCGCGGCGGGAATGGGCGGCACCGCCTGCACCACGTCACCACACTGCGCACGGTGGCGCAGCGCGTGGTCCATGAGCACCAGCGCCAGCAGCGCCTCGGCGATGGGAGCGGCGCGGATGCCCACGCAGGGGTCGTGGCGGCCCTTGGTGACCACCTCGGTGCTCTGGCCGTGGATGTCGATGGATTCGCGCGGGCTCAGGATAGAACTGGTGGGCTTGATGGCGATGCTCACCTCAATGTCCTGCCCGGTGCTGATGCCGCCAAGCACACCACCCGCGTTGTTGTTGGCAAAGCCCTCGGGGGTGAGCGCATCGCCGTGCGTGGTGCCGCGCTGGGCCACGCTGGCAAAACCCGCGCCGATCTCCACGCCCTTGACGGCGTTCAGGCCCATCATGGCGTAAGCAATATCAGCATCGAGCTTGTCGAACAGCGGCTCGCCCAGGCCCACGGGCACACCCGTGGCCTGCACGCGGATACGCGCGCCACAGGAGTCGTGCGCCTTGCGCAGCGCATCCATGTAGTCCTCGTAGCGCTGCACGTCGGCCACGGGGGCAAAGAAAGGGTTGTGCGGCACATGGTCCCAGTTCTCGAACGGGATGTCGAGTTCGCCCAGCTGCGTCATGCAGGCACGAAAGCGGGTACCGAACTTCTCGGCCAGCCACTTCTTGGCCACGGCGCCGGCGGCCACGGTGGGCGCCGTCAGGCGCGCCGACGAACGCCCGCCGCCGCGCGGGTCGCGCAAGCCGTACTTGTGCCAGTAGGTGTAGTCGGCATGGCCGGGACGGAAGGTGCGCAGGATGTCGCCGTAGTCCTTGCTGCGCTGGTCGGTATTGCGAATCAGCAGCCCGATCGGCGTGCCGGTGGTGCGGCCCTCGTACACGCCCGAGAGAATCTCGACCGCATCGGGCTCGTTGCGCTGCGTGACATGGCGGCTGGTGCCGGGGCGGCGGCGATCCAGGTCGGCCTGGATGTCGGCCTCCGACAGCGCCATGCCAGGCGGGCAGCCGTCGATCACGCAGCCAATGGCCGGGCCGTGGGATTCACCAAAGTTGGTGACGCAAAAAAGGGTGCCGAAGGTGTTGCCGCTCATGGCGCCGGATTATCCCAGACGGCCACCCATGCAAAGACACAGTACAAGAGAAAAGCCCCCACCGCCTGCACCCGCGCGGCCCATGCCAGAGCCACCGCGCAAGGGCCGCCCCGCCGCGTTGGTGGCGTCCCCCTTCCCGCATGGCGCAGCAATGCGAGAGAAGGGGGAAGGCGCCGAAGGCGACTCAGGGGGTTGTCTTTTCTTCCGGCCAATCCCGGATATAGGCCTTGAGCATCTTGTTCTCGAAGTTCTGGCTGTCCACCACGGCCTTGGCCACGTCGTAGAAGCTGATCACGCCCATGAGCATGCGCTTGTCCATCACCGGCATGTAGCGCGCGTGGCGGTCCAGCATCATGCGGCGCACCTCGTCCATGTCGGTTTCCATGGTGCAGGTGAGCGGGTGGTCGTCCATGGCAGAGCGCACAAGCATCGTGCCCACGCTGCCGTTGTGCTTGACCAGGGCCTGGATCACCTCGCGAAAGGTCAGCATGCCCACCAGATCGCCCAACTCCATGACCACGAGCGAGCCGATGTCCTTTTCGGCCATGGCATCGGCGGCACGGGCCAGGGGCTCGTCGGGGTGGACAGTAAAAAGGGTGTTGCCCTTGACGCGCAGAATGTCGCTGACTTTCATGGGGTGCTGCCTTCGTGAAGGGCGCCGCGTCACGCGGGCGCCAGAATCGCGGTACGTTGAGTGGTCAAATATAGCCCACAAATGCGCAGCCATCAGTAGGGCGTGTCATCATCCAATTGCCCCACGCGCTGGCTGCCCGGCCCTTTTCTGGAGACAAACCCATGCCTGGTTACGCCGACCCCGGCTTTGATACCCTGGCCCTGCACGCAGGCGCCACCCCCGACCCCGCCACGGGCGCGCGCGCCGTGCCCATCCACCTGACGACCTCGTTTGTGTTCGATTCGAGCGACCACGCGGCTGCTCTGTTCAACATGGAGCGCGGCGGGCACGTCTATTCGCGCATCAGCAACCCCACCAACGCCGTGTTCGAGCAGCGCATGGCCGCGCTCGAAGGCGGCGCGGGCGCCATCGCGGTGGCCAGCGGCCAGGCCGCGCTGCACCTGGCCATCTGCACGCTGATGGGCACGGGCTCGCACATCGTGGCCAGCACCGCGCTCTATGGCGGCTCGCAGAACCTGCTGCACTACACGCTGCGCCGCTTTGGCATCGAAACCACCTTCGTCCAGCCTGGCGACATCGACGCCTGGCGCGCCGCCATCCGCCCCAATACCAAGCTGTTCTTCGGCGAAACCGTGGGCAACCCCGGCCTGGACGTGCTCGACATCCCCACCGTGGCCGCCCTGGCGCACGAGCACGGCATTCCGCT
>Ga0116193_1000540_pt1 | contig 35415 bp, 31 predicted proteins | sample AD_UKC115_MetaG_FD_89892 | JGI IMG/M metagenome (GOLD analysis project Ga0116193, IMG submission 89892) | Active sludge microbial communities of municipal wastewater-treating anaerobic digesters from Hong Kong - AD_UKC115_MetaG | ecosystem: Engineered > Bioreactor > Anaerobic > Digestate... | reverse complement strand
GCGAGGCCCTGCGCGGTCTGGTGGATGACCTTGGCGGCCTGCGCCGGTGCGAGCCGGCCTTCGCGCTTGAGCAGCGAGCCGAGCGACTCACCCTCGACGAACTCCATGACGAAGAAGGTCTGGCCCTCGTGCTCGCCGATGAAGTAGATCTGGATGATGTGGGGATCGTTGAGAGCCGCCATGCTGCGCGCCTCGCGCAGGAAGCGCTCCTTCACGCTCGCGTCGTGGGCCAGCGATTCGGCGAGGACCTTGATCGCGACGTAGCGATGCAGCGAGGACTCGTAGCCCTTGTAGACCACGCCCATACCGCCGCGGCCAAGCTCGGCGACGATGTCGTAATGGCCCAGTTGCGTCTTCATGGTCGGCTCCGGGGCACAGGCCCCTCTGGAAGGTGGGATTAGCCTAGCACCGCGCCGTCCGGCTGCCGTGGCACGCTTGGCGTGCGCCGACGAAGCCGGTTCACGGCCGGAGTGTGAAACGCTTGGCATTCGAACGCGGGGTCGGCCGCGAAGCGAACAGGCGCTGAACGGAAGCCGGTCGTCATCCAGCCCGGACGGTGCACCGGCACGATCGTTGCCATCTCCGCGATACCGGCCGCCACGCGGCCGTCACACTCGCGCACCACACTGCCGCCATGCATGCCCCTCGCTGGTTCCGCTGGCTGATCCTCGGCGCTTTCGCACTCGCCCTGTTGCGTGGCGTTTCGCTGCTCACGCATGCACCGCTGCTGGCGATCGCCAACAGCTACGACCAGGCCCGCTATACGGACTGCTTCGACCTGTTCCCGGACCGCCCGCCGGAGATCCGGCCGGACACCAACAGCCCCGAAGCACCATTCGAGTTCTATGCGTTCCACGCCAACCCGATGCCGCTCTGCTACGGCTCGAGCGAGCTGCTCGTGCAGGCGGCGACGGTCGGCATATACCGCGCCGAGGCCACGCTGACCGACGCGACACGCTTCTCGGTGCGCTGGATCGGCGCGCTGCGCCTGATCGTGCTGCTCGGACTCGGCGCCGCATTGACGCGCGCCTGGTGGCAGCGCGGTCACTGGCAGGCGGCCGCGGGCAATGCGCTCCTGCTGCCGCTGCTGCTGCTTGACCCGGGCAACAGTCTGTACTTTGCGACGTTCTATGCCGAAGGTACGGCGCTGGCCACGTTCTGGGCGCTGATGAACCTCGTGCTCGTCTGGCAGGACGAATCGGGTACGGTCGCGCGCCGGCTCGTGCTGGCCGGTGTGGCGGTTCTGCTCGCCACGAGCAAGATCCAGCACCTCGTCCTGCCGCTCGCGATCGCCCTCGTCCTGTTCGTCCACGAGCGGCTCGGCCTCTTGCGGATGCGCATGGCGCCGCGCACGCGGCGCTGGCAGGTGTCCGCGCTGCTCGCCGGTGCCTTGCTCGGAGCGGGCATTCAGGCCGCCCAGCTCGCGCGCGACGATGGGCTGATGCAGTCGATCCGCTCGGCGAACCGCGCCAACGTCGTGTTCACCGGCCTGCTGCCGGCGGTCGCGGACGCGCCAGCCACGCTCGCGCGGCTCGGTCTGCCGGCCGACTGCGCGCGTTTCACCGGGCTGCGCGCCTGGCAGCTCCCGGACGTGCCCGAGACGGTGTGCCCGGGCATCGAGCGGGTCGGCCGCCTGGCCGTGCTCGGTCAGTTCCTGCACGAGCCGCTGGCCCTGCTGCATTTCCTCGGAGCCGGTTTGATGGCTCTCGACCCGTGGATTCCGGACCGCCTCGGCCACGTCGCTGGCGTGCCGCTCGGCCGCGTGCCGGCGGATTTCTTCACCTGGGACGGCCTGCTCACGCGCCATGCACCGCTGCGCGGCCTGCTGCTTGCGCTGCCGGTGGTGGTCGCTGCGTGGCGGCTCGGCCGGCCCGGACGCCTGGCACGCCTCGCGGTGATGCTGGCGACGGCGATGGGCGCGACCCTGCTGGTGACGATCTTCGGCGATGGCCTCGCCGATACCGCCAAGCAGGGTCACCTGATCTTTAATGCCGCCCTCGGCTTCGACCTGCTGCTGCTCGCACGGGCCGTGCTCTATCTCGTGCGGCTCGCCAGCCGCTACTCAACCCGCATGCAGGCCGTCGATCTCGACCAGAAGCTCGCGCCGGCAGATGTCGCCGAGCAGTAGCAAGCGCGGCACCTCGCGGGCCAGATGCCGATCGAGCATGGCCGCGAGTGCCGGTGCGTCGGTGGCGCGCCGCACGTAGATCTTGAGCAGGCTGTCCGCGCCGAGGCCGGCCGGCATGTGCGCGCTGGCGAACAGACTCTCGAGATTGGCGAAGGATTCCCCGAGCTGGGCGATGGCGTCGTCCGGATGCAGCGAGGCATGCCCGACCACCGCCGCGGTGCCGGAGACATACAGCCGTGCTGGCGGCCCGGCGACGCGCATCGCGCGCGCGAAGGTCGGTGCGGTCGGCCCGTACTGCCGCGGGTAGCGCCAGGCGCTCGTCTGGCGCGGGTTCTCGATCGGCTCGCCGGGCGTGCGCGCGGCCAGCCAGTAAACCTGCAGTACGTGCACGCCGTCACTGCGACCGATCGCGCTGGCGGCAGGGAAGGCACCGGCGACACCGGGCATGCCCAGGCTGCGGCCGGTACAGAACTGCCGGTAGCGTTCGGCGTCGCCCTCGCCTTCGTTGATCGCGGCGAGATAGTTCCAAATGCGCAGCAGATGCGGATGCGTCGAGGTGGCCGTGAAGCCGCGCAGCGTCGCGTAGGCGGCCTCGGTCGCGGCCAGGATGCCGCCATGCGCCGCCTCGTCGATCTCCAGCGCGCCGAACAGGTACTGCTCGTCGGCGGCCCAGCCTACCGCGCCGGCGCGCCCGAAGCGCACCCGCCCGGCCGTGCGCCAGACCTCGTACGGTGCCGCGTCGGCGAGCGGCCGCAGGCCGACACGCAGGCAGCGCGGATCCTCGGGCAATGCCGCCGTCGGGCCGAAACCGATCACCGCGAGCGTGTCGTCCGCGGCGAGCAGGGCCGAATGCGCGGGATGGCGTTCGTAGGCGATCCGCAGGCCGGCGGCCGGCAGCGGATGATGAATTGGCGAGGGTTTCACGCGTCGCGAGAGCCAGCGGTCCAGGCCGGTGAGAGGCCGCGCATGATACACTCGCCGCCCCGGAGCCGCCGTCCGGCGCTCCGTTCCGTTGTCACTCCTCCCGCCATGTCGCCACAGACTCCCGCCGAACGCGAGCTGGCCGCGCTGCTCGTCAGCAATCTGAACCTCGAGGGCGTCACGCCCGAGGACATCGAGCCCGAAGCTCCACTGTTCGGCGGCGAACTCGGCCTGGATTCGATCGACGCGCTGGAAATCGCGCTCGCGGTGTCGCGTCGCTACGGCTTCCAGCTGCGCTCCGACAACGACGACAACAAGCGCATCTTCGCCTCGCTGCGTGCGCTGTCGGCGCATATCGAGCAGCATCGCGTGCTCTGAGCGGACCGCATGGCGCGCAGCGTGCCGGTCCTGGTCCTCGCCTATTTCGGCGGCACGCTGGCCGCGACGCTCGGTGCCGGCGCGCCATTCACGGCCGTGGCCGTGCTGTGCCTGGTGAGCGCCGTGCTGCTGCCGGCGCTCGCGCGTCGCCGCGCCGCGGCATGGATCACCTGGCTCGGCGCCACCGCGCTGCTCGCCACCTGTGTCGCGAGCGGCCGGGCGCGCCTGCCGGGCTATCTCGCCCCGCCACTGATCCTCGGCACGGTCGCCGGCCTGTTCGGTCACAGTCTCGGCCGCGGTCACACGCCGCTGATCGCACGCTTCATCTATGTCATCGACGGCCCGGCGGCGCTCGACGATCCGGCCGTGGCGCGCTACGCACGCGGCCTGACCCGCCTGTGGACCCTGCTGCCGCTCGGCATGGCCCTGTTCGCCGGGCTCGCCGCGTTGTGCGTGGTGCCGGACGGCGTGCTCGCGGCATTCGGCATCGATCCGCCGCGCGCGCTCGATGCGGGCAGCTGGAGCCTGCTCGTGAACGTCGGCGGTTATGCCCTGCTCGCATCCGCCTTCGTCGGCGAGCTGCTGTTGCGCCCGTGGCTGCTGCCGCAGGCACCGCGGCATGGCCTCGTGGATTTCGCGCGGCGCGTGATCGCCGCGTGGCCCGCCCTGCGTGGCTCATGAGTGACGCGACCTGGCGCGAGACGTTCACGATCGGCGCCGACCATCCGGCGCTGCCCGGTCATTTTCCAGGCCGGCCGATCGTGCCCGGCGTGGTGCTGCTCGACCGGGTCGCCGCCGCGCTGCAGCGCTGGCGCGGTCAGACGATCGGCGGTCTGCCGCAGGTGAAGTTCCTCGCGCCGCTGCTGCCCGGCGAGACGGCCGAGCTGCATCTCGAAGCCACGCCGACCCGCGTGCGCTTTCGCATCCTGCGTGGTGCCGAACCACTCGCCGGTGGCGAGATCGAACCGGCATGAGCACGCACTGGACCGAGCGCCCGGAAGGCGGCGGCCGCTTCGCGCTCTGGCTGATCCGCAGCATCGGCCTCCGCTTCGGCCGGCCCGCCGCGCGCCTGATCCTGTATCCGATCACGCTGTATTTCTTCTTCCGGCGCGGCCCGGAGCGGCGCGCCTCGCGCGCCTTCCTGAGCCGCGTGTACGGCCGGCCGGCGGGCGCGTCCGACGTGCTGCGTCACATCCACCACTTCGCCGCGACGGTTCTCGATCGCGTGTTCCTGCTCGCCGAATCGTTCCAGCGCTTCGACGTGCGGGTCAGCGGCCTCGACGCGCTCGATCGTCACCTCGCCGGACGGCAGGGCGTATTGCTGCTCGGCTCGCACCTCGGCAGCTTCGAGGCGCTGCGCGTGCTTGGCCTGCAGCGACCCGAGCTGAACGTGCGCGTGGTGCTCGACCGACGCCAGACGCCGGCGATGACCGATCTGCTGCACGCGCTCAATCCGTGCATCGCCCGCGGCGTGATCGACGCGAGCGGCGGCGGCACCGAGATCGTGCTCGCGCTCAAGGATGCCGCCCAGCAGGGCGACCTGATCGCCCTGCTCGCCGACCGGGCGCGCCCGCACGAGCCGACCCGCCCGGCCGCGTTCCTCGGTGCACCGGCGCCGTTTCCGGTCGCACCGTTCCTGATCGCCGCCGCACTCGAGGTGCCGGTCGTGCTGTGCTTCGGCCTGTATCGCGGCGGCAACCGCTACGATCTGATCTTCGAGGCGTTCGCCGAACGTCTCGTGATCCCGCGCCGCGAGCGCGAGGCGCGCCTGGCCGAGTGTCTCGCCCGCTACGCCGCACGCCTCGAACACCACACCCGCAGCGCCCCGCTCAACTGGTTCAACTTCTATGACTTCTGGAATCCGGCCGCGTCTCGCCGCATTGCTGATGCTGATGGCGCACGGTTCGGCGATCGGCGCGACCTCGCCTGATCCGGCCGCGCTGATCGCGCGTCTGGCCCGCCCGGCGCCGGCCAGCACGGCCTTCACCGAAGTGCGCTTCGTGGCGATGCTCAAAGCCCCCCTGCGTCTGCGCGGCACGCTGACCTACGCGGCCGACGGCGCGCTCGTGCGGCAGGTCGAGTCGCCGTACCGCGAGACCAGCACGATCGCCGCGGGCGAGGTCCGCATCCTGCGCGCGGGCCGCGCCGAGCGGCGTGTGCCGCTCGAACGCGCGCCGGCACTGCACGGATTCCTGGAGAGCTTCGCCGCGCTGCTGACCGGCGATGCCGTACGCGCCGCGCGCGGTTATGCGCTGAGTGCTTCGGGCGATGCGGCCGCCTGGCGGCTCGAACTGATTCCGAACGATCCGGCGCTCGCCCGGCAGGTACGACGCATCACGGTCGATGGCCGCGAGGCGGCGATCCGCTGCTTCAGCGTCGAGGAAACCGGCGGCGATGCGAGCGTGATGCTGGTCGAGGCACTGGCCGGCACCACACTGCCGGCCGCACCGACGCGCGCCGCGCTCGACGCGCTGTGCCGCGCCACGCCATGACCAGCCGCGCACGGCTCGGCCTGCTGCTCGGCTGGCTCGCCGTGCTCTGCGCGGTCACGGCCTACGTCGGCCGCGCGCTGCACGTGTCCACCGACCTGCGCGGCTTCATGCCGCCGGCGCGCACCGACGCGCAGCGCCTGCTGCTCGACGAGATCGGCGAAGGACCGGGCTCGCGCCTCCTGCTGGTCGCGCTCGACGGCGATGCGCCGCCGGTGCTGGCCGGCATCGCGCGCCGGCTGAGCGCGGCGCTGCGCGACGATGCGCATTTCCTGCGCGCGCTCGATGGCGAGACCGGTGTCGAGGCACTCGACGAAGCGCTGCTGTCGTACCGTTACCTGCTCACGCCGGCGTTCGACGTGCAGCCGCTCGATGCGGACCGCCTGCGCGGCGAACTCGCCGAGCGCGTCGAGGATCTCGGCTCGCCGGCCGCGGCCTGGCTCAAGCCGTGGCTGCCGCGCGATCCGACGCTCGAACTCCTGCATCTGGCCGAAGCCTGGGCGCCGGCACGTCAGCCGCGACAGATCGACGGCGTCTGGTTCGATGCGGCCGGTACGCGGGCACTGCTGCTCGTCGAGACGCGCGCGCCGGGTTTCGATCCGGAGGCCCAGCGCACGGCGCTCGTCGCGCTCGATGCACATTTCCGGCAAGCCGCTGCGGGCAGCCGCGCACGGCTCGAGGCGAGCGGCCCGGGCGCGTTCAGCGTGCGCATCCACGACGTGACGCGCGACGAGGCGAACCGCATCGGCCTGGTCGATACCCTCGGCTTCATCGCCCTGCTGCTGTTCGCCTACCGCCGGCTCGGCACGGTGCTGCTTGGCGCGCTGCCGCTCGCGAGCGGTGGCCTGCTCGGTACGGCCGCGCTCGCCATACTGTTCGGCGGTGCGCACGGCATCACGCTCGCGTTCGGCTTCACGCTGATCGGCGTGGCCCAGGACTACCCGATCCACCTGTTCAGCCATCTCGAACGCGGCCGCACGCCGGCCGAGATCGCGCGCGGGCTCTGGCCGACGCTGTCGACCGGCATCGTCGGTACCTCGATCGCCTACCTCGCGTTCCTCGCCTCGGGCGTGGCCGGCCTAGAACAGCTCGCGGTGTTCACGGTGACTGGCCTCGCCAGCGCGGGACTGGTCACGCGCTTCCTGCTGCCGCACCTGATCGGCGCGCCGCCGCCGGATCCCGCTGGCTCGGCGTGGCTCGCCCGGCTCTGGGCACGCCTCACGGCACTGCCACGCCCGCGCTGGGGTCTGCCGCTGTTCGCCACCGCGGCGCTGCTCGGCGTCGCGTTCGCGCCCGGTCCTTTCTGGGAAAACGATCTCGCCGCGCTGACGCCGCTGTCGCGCGAAGCGATGCAGCGCGATGCTGCGCTGCGCGCCGAACTCGGCGCACCCGACGTGCGCTATCTGATCGCGATCGAAGCCCGTGACGCCGAGTCCGTGCTCGCTGCGAGCGAGCGGCTCGCTGCGGCGCTCGCGCCCTTGCCCGCGCAGGGTGTGCTGGCCGGTTATGAACTGCCGTCCTGTTATCTGCCGAGCCTCGCGACCCAGCGCGCGCGTCAGGCGCGTCTGCCCGATCCGGCGACGCTGCACACGGCGCTCGCTGCCGCGCTGACTGATTCACCGTTCGCCGCGGATACCTTCGCGCCCTTCCTCGCCGACGTCGAGGCCGCGCGGCATCTCGTACCGCTCACGCCGGAGCGACTCGGCAGCACGCCGCTCGGCCTGCGCCTGGGCGCGATGCTGCTGCCGCGCGACGATCGCTGGGTCGGACTCGGCACGCTGACCGGTCTCGCCGATCCGGCCGCATTGCGCGCGGCGCTCGCGACGAGTGGCGTACCGGCGCAGCTGCTCGATCTCAAGGACGCCTCGGCCGCGCTGGTCGTCGCCTACCGCGAGCGCGTGCTGGTCTCGCTCGCGCTCGCCGCACTGCTGCTGGTCGGCGTGATCGGCCTCGCCCTGCGCCGCCTCGATCGGGTCCGGCGCATACTCGCGCCAATGGCGGTGAGCACGCTGGTGATCGTCGCCACGCTGCGCACGGGCGGCACCTCGCTGTCGCTGTTCCATCTCGTCGCGCTGATCCTCGCCGCAGGCCTCGGCCTCGATTACGCACTGTTCTTCGAGCATGCGGAGCACGATCCCGCCGCGCAGCGCCGCACGCTGCATGCGCTGCTCGTGTGCAGCGTGAGTACCTTCCTCGTGTTCCTGCTGCTCGCCCTGTCCACGCTGCCGGTGCTGCGCGCACTCGGCACCAGTGTGACGCTCGGCGTGGCGTTCAACTTCATGCTGGCGATGCTCTATGCGCGTCCGCCGGCGGAGCCGCGGCATGCTGGCTAAATCTTCCTGGCAGCACCTGATCCCGCATCGCGACGTGATGTGCCTTCTGGATACGGTCGTCGCGTTCGATGGCGAACGTCTGCATGCGCAGAGCGATTCGCACCGCGCATCGGACAACCCGCTGCGCGCCGACGGCCTGCTGCGCGCGGTGCATCTGGCCGAGTACGGTGCCCAGGCGATGGCCGTCCACGGCGGGCTGCTCGCCGTGCAGCGCGGCGACGCGGCGCGCCCGGGCCTGCTGGTCGCGTTGCGTCAGGTGCACCTGGCGGTCGCGCGCCTCGACGATCTGCCCGCTCCGCTCGACGTGCACGTCGAGAAGCTGCTCGATGGCGGCACGAGCTGGCAGTATGCATTCCACATCGATTGCGCCGCACGGCGGCTCGCCGACGGGCGCGCAGCAGTGATGGTCGGCGACGACGGAGGACGATCATGAACGCGACTCCGCGACGCGCCCTGGTCTCGGGCGGCAGCGGCGACATCGGTGGGGCGATCTGCCGCGAGCTTGCCGCGCGCGGCATGCACGTCGTCGTGCACGCGAACCACGGCCGCGAACGCGCCGAAGCCGCCGTCGCGACGATCCGTGACGCGGGCGGGCATGCCGAGGCCGTCGCCTTCGACGTCACCGATGCCGCGGCGACGCGCGCGGCGCTCGCACGCCTGCTCGAGGCCGGGCCGCTCGACATCCTCGTGCACAACTCCGGCATCCACGACGACGCACCGCTCGCCGGCATGCGCGATGCGCAGTGGCATCGCGTGATCGACGTGACGCTGCATGGCTTCTTCCATCTCAGCCAGCCGTTGCTGCTGCCGATGGCACGCCGGCGCTTCGGCCGGATCGTGGCGATCTCCTCGGTCGCCGCCGTGCTCGGCAATCGCGGCCAGGTGAACTACGCGGCCGCGAAGTCGGCCTTGCACGGCGCGGTGAAGTCGCTGGCCCGCGAGATGGCGAGCCGCGGCATCACCGCGAACGCGGTCGCGCCCGGCCTGATCGCCGGACGCATGACCGATGGTCTGTTCGATGCCGAGCGCATCAAGGCGCTGGTACCGGCCGGCCGCGCGGGCACGCCGGAGGAGGTCGCCGCGCTGGTCGGTTTCCTGTGCTCGGAGGCCGCCAGCTACGTGAACGGTCAGATCATCGGCGTCAACGGCGGCATGGGCTGAGCGCGTCGTCGGCAAACCCGCCGGCAACGAGGAATCTCGAGCAGGTTCCGCGGCTGTGCGTGCCAAGACTGGCACGCCGCACATCGAGCGCGTGGATGCTGCGTGCGACGCCGTCGGATCCGGGATGGGCCTGACCAACCTTCCCTAGATTTCGACGATGCGCGGCCGGCTGCGCAGCGCGCGCCACAGGTGGCCGAGCCGCAATCCGCCGCGGATCAGCCGCCAGGCGATCAGGCGCGTGATCCTCGACACGTCGCGCAACGGCCGGAAGTGGCTCGCACGCGCGCCGGGCTCGTAGCGCGCCGCGATCGGCACCGAGATCGTAGCAATGCCGCGATCGGCGGCCTCGATCAGGATCGCCGTTTCGAACACGAAACCCTGCTGGCGCATGTCGAGCGCGAGTTCCAGCACGCGGCGCGGATAGCAGCGCTGGCCGCTCTGCGTATCGGCGATGCGCTGGCCGCACGGCCAGGCCACCCACCAGTCGGCGAAGGCATTGCCGAAACGGCGATGGCGCGGCTGGCGTTCGCGGGCCAGCAAACGCGCGCCGATGACGATGTGATCCGGGAACCGTTCCGCCACCGCCGCGAGACGCGGCAGATCAGCAGCGTCGTGCTGACCGTCGCCATCGAGCGTCAGCACCGCGTCGAAACGGTGTTCCAGCGCCCAGCGGAAGCCATCGACGAGCGCGCGCGCCTTGCCGAGCGGCGCGGGATGCCTGAGCACCTCGACCGACAGGCCGTCGAGACAGGCGGCCGTGCCGTCGCTCGATCCGTCGTCGACGACGACGACGTCCGGGAAGTGCCTCAGGCAGCCCTCGGCCACGGCACGGATCGTGCGCGCCTCGTTCAGCGCCGGGATGACCACGCAGCAACGCAGGCCGCTCATGCGTCGAGAACGAGTTCGAGCAGACAGCCCGGCGCTGCGGGCAGGGTCAAGCGCGCCGGCCGTGCGCCGGCCAGTGCCGCGAGCAGTGGCAGTGCTGCGGCGGCCGGATTCGCCGGACACAACGCGTCGAGCGTCGCCGGCAGTGGCGGCGCAGCGAGCGGCGCCGGCGCCGGACGGATCCGGAGACGCGGCCCGTGCAGGCCCGCCGCGGCCGGTGCGAGCACCAGCGCCACGGCGAGGCTCGCCGTCTGCGCCACGATTCCGGCGAGGGGCCCACGCGCCGCGCAGTCGTGGACCGCGAGCAGCACCGGGCTACCGCGGTCGAGCGCCTGCACCGCGGCTTCGAGCAGGCCAGCGCCCGCGCTGTCGGCTGCCGCCGTGAGCGCCGTCGAGGGCTCGTGGCAACGCGCCGCGATCGTCCAGTAGCCGACCGCCGCGTTGTGCACGGAGTTGTGGAACTTCGTCGGCGACAACTCGTGTGGCGCCGTGGCGAGCACGGCGCACAGATAATCGGTGATCGCGACGTCGCCCTGCGCCGAGGCGAACACCGCTGGCAACGTCGCCGGATCGACACCGGCCATCGCGCAGGCCTCGGTTGCGGCCTGCACCGCGATCAGCACGCTCTCCGGCGCACGGCGACGTTCGGCCGGCGGCAGCAGCGCAGGCGCGGGTCGCGTCGCCGCGTCGGTCGCGGTCCCGACCTCGCCGCGCAACACCGGTGACGCGGCAGCCCAGCCGGCGAGACCGGGTCCCCATATGCCGATGCCGGCGATGTTCAGATCGAGCTCCATCAGTGCACAGCCGTCGCGGCGAAGGCCAGCGTGCAGTTGTTGCCGCCGAAGCCGAACGAGTTGCTCAGCGCGAAACGCACGGCAAGCGGCTCGTTGTCGCGCGCGAGCTGCGGGCCGCAGTGCGGATCCAGTTCGTCGCAGTTCAGCGTGCCCGGCACGAAGCCCTGTTCGAGCGCGAGCAGGGCGATCACCGCTTCGAGAATGCCCGCGGCGCCGAGCGTATGGCCGGTCCAGCCCTTGGTCGAACTCGCACGCGTCGTGGCCGGGAACAGGCGCGCGATCACTGCGGCCTCGACCTCGTCGTTCTTCGGCGTCGCGGTGCCGTGCAGGTTGACGTAATCCACCTCGCGCAGCGCAAGGCCCGCACGCGCCAGCGCATCCTCCATCGAGCGTCGCGCGCCGAGACCGTCGGGATGCGGGCTCGACATGTGGTGTGCATCGCTCGATTCGCCCCAGCCGATCAGGCGCGGTGCCTGCGGAGCGGCGTCGGCTCTTTCCAGGATCGCGAAGCCGGCGGCCTCGCCGATCGAGATGCCGCGCCGGCGCACGTCGAACGGCCGGCACGGTTCGGGGCTGACCAGTTCGAGCGAGTTGAAGCCGAACAGCACGCTGTCGCAGAGAGTGTCCACGCCGCCGACGACGGCCGCGTCGGCCAGGCCGTGGCGGATCAGGCGTTCGGCCTGGGCGAAGACCTTGGCGCTCGACGAGCAGGCCGTGGCCACCGTCACGCACGGCCCGGCCGTGCCGAGCACGGCCTGCACGAAGACGCCGAGTGAATGCGGCGAGTGCAGCAGCGGCTCGAGGAGCCCAGGCGGAAAACCCGTGGCTGCATCGTAGCGGCGATAGGCTTCCTCGGTCGCGGCGATGCTCGCCGTCGAAGTACCAAGCACCAGCGCGACACGTGCCGGGCCATGACGCGCGACCGCGGCACGCGCGGCGCCGAGGAACCCGTCCTGGTTCAGGCCAAGCCAGGCGAGCCGGTTGTTGCGGCAGTCGAGAGGGACGAGCGGCCCGGGCACACCCATCGCCTCGATGCCGGCCACGCGGCCGATCCAGCACGGCAGTGGACGCGAGCTGATGTCGTTCGGCACGAGTCCGCTGCGTCGCTCGCGCAAGGCCGCGACGAGCGCGTCACGGCCCTGGCCGGCGGCGCTGGTGGCGGTGAACGCGGAGATGGCGAGCGGAGGGATGCGGACGGGCACGCGGCCATGAACTGGACGGGAAGGCGGCGCGAGTATAGGTTTCGCCCACCCGACCGGGAAGCACGACCACCGGCCTACGTCGCCTTCCTGAATCCTCGCCGCCGCGCCGAGACAGCGATGTCACATCCCTCTGCCGCCGGCTCGCTGCCGATCGATCAGACGCCTGCGGTGGCCGCAGGATGGCGAACGGGCGATGCCGACACGGCGATGGCCGATGCGTCGCATGCGTCCGCACCGGCGATCGCGATTCCCTGCTCGCGGCCTTCGCCTGACCATTCCCGCCCGACCCGCGACGACGCTGTGAACGCGTCATCCACCCCGCCTGCCGATGCCGCCGCCGCACTCTCGTACCGCGCGGCACGGCGACGCCATTTCGGTGATCGCGACGTCCTGCATTCGGCGGGCATCGCCCTGCTCGCCTGCCTGCTCAGCGGTGGTCTGCTGTACCTCGCCTACTTCGTCGCTGCCCTGCGCGTGGCGCTGCGGCGCGCCGGTCCGCCGCGCCGCGCGCATACGCTGCTGCTGTTCGGCAAGCGGCTCGCGGCGCAGGGCATCGATGCCGAGTTCGCGACCCGCATCGCGCGTCTGCATGCCGTGCTCGGCGCCGATCCGCAACGTCGCGTGCTGCTGCTCGGCGGGCACAGCGGGCATGGCCTCAGCGAAGCCGCCGCGGCGCGGCAGGAACTCGAGCGCCTCGGCCTGCCCGATGGCGTGCGCCTCGACCTCGAAACGGGCTCGACCGACACGCTGGAGAACCTGCGCAACGCACGCGAGCTGCTCGGCAGCGAGGCACACCGGCCGGTCGCGCTGATCAGCAGCCGCCATCACTTGCTGCGCTGCCTGCTGCTCGCGCGTTCGCTGGGTTTCGATGCGGAACCTTGCGCCGCCGAACCGCGCCTGCCGTGGCAACCGCGCTACCTCGGCCGACTCGCACTCGAGGCCGGCTACTGCCTGTGGCTCGACATCGGCACACGCTGGGCACGTCTGATCGGCCATCGGCGCATGCTGGCCCGGGTGACCTGACAGCGGCGTCGCGAATCTGACTTATGGACAAGTCCACGTTGAACCAGACCCGCATTCCACGGACAACACAGTCCGCTTACCGTCACCGGGGCGTGCCCGATCCTGCGCGCCGACCATCCGGGAGGCATCATGCTCGCTCGACGCCTCGCCCTCCTCGCCCTGCTGCCGTTCCTCCTCCTGCTCATGGCGCTGCGCGATGCCCCGCTGGTCGATCCGGACCCGCTCGCGATCCCGCCGAAGGTCGGCAACGAGCAGGTCGCCAAGGCCGTCAAGCTCGCGCTCGCGCATCGCGGCTGGATCGTGATCGAGGAAAAGCCCGGCGAGATCGCCTCGACATTGCACCTGCGCGATCACACCGCACGCATCCCAATCAGCTGGGACAAGGCACAGATCCACATCCGCTACGTAGATTCGGTCAACCTCAAGTATCACGTCGAGGACGGCAAGCCCTACATTCACAAGAATTACCTGGACTGGGTGAACAACCTGATCGCCGACATCAGCGGCAATCTGGCGATGGTCTCGATGTAGGGCCACGCGGCGCAGGGCTTGCCAGCCGCCGCCGCCGCGGCGACAGTGCGCGGACGATCCTGTCCGCGAGTCATCCATGAGCCACGCCGCCGCCGTCGAAGCCTTTCTGCGCGATCTGCAGGACCGCCTCTGCGACGCGCTCGAACGCGCCGACGGCGGTGCGCGCTTCTGCGAGGATCTCTGGCAGCGTGCGGAAGGTGGCGGCGGGCGTTCGCGTGTGCTCAAGGACGGTGCGCTGTTCGAGCAGGCCGGCGTGGGTTTCTCGCTCGTGCACGGCACGGCGATGCCGAAATCGGCGACCGCCCACCGCCCCGCGCTCGAGGGCCGCGCATGGAGCGCGATGGGCGTATCGCTGGTCCTGCATCCGCGCAATCCCTACGTGCCGACCACGCACATGAACGTGCGCTTTTTTGAGGCACGCAGCGAGGGCGGCGAGCCGGCATGGTGGTTCGGCGGCGGCTTCGACCTGACGCCGTTCTATCCGTTCGACGAAGACATCCGCCACTGGCACACCGTCGCGCGGGCAGCCTGCGCACCCTACGGTGACGACGTCTACCCGCGCTTCAAGCGCTGGTGCGACGATTACTTCTTCCTGCGACACCGCAGCGAGACGCGCGGCGTCGGCGGCCTGTTCTTCGACGATCTCGATGCCTGGGGCTTCGAGCGCTGCTTCGCATTCACGCGCGACATCGGTGGCGCGTTCCTTGATGCCTACCTGCCGATCGTGACGAAACGGCGTGACACGCCCTGGGGCGAACGCGAGCGCGAATTCCAGCTCTACCGGCGCGGACGCTACGTCGAATTTAACCTGGTCTGGGACCGCGGAACGCTGTTCGGCCTGCAATCCGGCGGTCGTACCGAATCGATCCTGATGAGCCTGCCGCCGCGCGTGCGCTTCGAATACCAGTACGTCCCCGAGCCGGGCAGTGTCGAGGCGCGGTTGAGCGACTACCTCGTGCCGCGCGACTGGCTCTGAAGCTGCGCGAGCGAATCCCCGCCTGACGAGCTGCCTCGGGCCCAAGGTAATCCCCATGCGCCGTGAACCAATCCAGCTCGACGTTTAGCTCGGCCGCTTGTCCTGGTGATCCCCGTGCGCTGCGCGCCAATCGCACCATCCGCTGACGGCCCGGGTTCGGTCCAGGCGCTCCTGACCCTTTTACCGTGGCCGGTCCACTGGCTTGGCATGTCCTGGGCGGATCACGCGTGTAACCGAACGCGGTGAGGCGAGAGGACGCTTCGAGCCATCGATGCGGTTTTGCGATGCGCTGCAACTCTATCTGCAAGGGAAATGACATGAACTGGTATCTCGCAGTACTCAAGAAGTACGCCGTGTTCGGTGGTCGTGCGCGGAGAAAAGAGTATTGGATTTTTACTCTATTCCATATCCTTATCGTGATTACTCTTGGTATCGTCGACGTCATGTTAGGACTGCGTTCACAGAGCGGCATAGGCCTGTTGGGAGGACTGTATGGGCTTGCCGTATTGATTCCCGGCATCGCCGTCTCGGTGCGCCGCCTGCATGACACCGGCCGCAGCGGCTGGTGGATGCTCCTCAGTGTCGTGCCACCGGTCGGCATTGTGCTGCTGGTCTTCATGGCGCAGGACAGCCAACCCGGCCAGAATGAGTATGGCCCCAATCCCAAAGAGATCGCGGCCTGAGCGAAGGCTACCGGCCGTTCACCGGCCCGGCCGGTGAACGGTGGTGCATGCCGATATGGATCGGCGCCGTGGTGCCGCATGACGATATGGCTGGATAGCGAGCCGCATCGGAACGAGTACGGTCCCGATCCAAAACAGGCTGCCATGTGACGCGAGGCGGCCGGCCGCAGACGTGAGGCGCGAAAGTGTGACGCCCCCGGCCGGGCGCATGTTCCTGGATCCCCGAGCAGCGGCCGGTCTGAGTCGGCGCGGGTGAACCGTCTCCATGCGGCAGCCGGCGCGGGCGTCATGGATGCCGCTCCTCAGACAGACGGAAATCATCCCTCCACTGGGCAATATCAGACTCGACCCTCGTCGCGCACGAACCGCCCCACGCATGAGGACATGCACTCCCGCCGCCCCGCCCAGATCGCCCCCTGCCGGCTGTTCAAATGCACTTCGGCAGCCGACAATGGTTCCGGTGACCCACGCAGCATCGTCTCGTACCATCCCATTCCGGATGGCACGACGGGGCGTGGTTCCCGCTCACCAACTGGGGAATTCAATGAACTGGTATCTCGAAGTACTCAAGAAATACGCCGTGTTCGATGGCCGTGCGCGGCGCAAGGAATACTGGATGTTCACGCTCTTCAACCTCATCGCCTCGTTCGTGCTCGGCTTCATTGACGGCATGCTCGGGCTGACCACGTCGAGTGGACTCGGCCCGCTCGGCGGCCTGTACACGCTCGCCGTACTGGTGCCGAGCATCGCCGTATCGATCCGCCGCCTGCACGACACCGGCCGCAGCGGCTGGTGGCTGCTGCTCGTGTTCGTGCCACTCATCGGCGGCCTCGCACTGCTGGTCTTCATGGTGCTGGACAGCCAGTCTGGACAGAACCAGTTCGGGCCGAACCCGAAGGAAATCGCCGCCTGATAGCCGCGCGGCATCCCACCGGCCGGGCTCGTCGCCCGGCCGGTGAGGGAGCGGCACGGCCATCGCCGCCGTGCCATCGCTCGCGTGAGGCGCGGGCTCCGTCTGGCTCGAGGTTTTCCGCACTGGCATGATGCGCACACCGCAGCCCAGACAGCCGTACGGCCATGCTCGAACCCGGCGCCCGTCTTCCCGAGTTCTCCCTCTCCGCTTCCGACGGCAGCACGGTGAGCCGCACCGCACTGCTCGGCAAGCGTTACGTTCTGTACTTCTATCCGAAGGATTCGACACCGGGCTGCACACGCGAGGCCTGCGCGTTCCGCGACCGCAGCGCGCGTTTCCAGACACTCGGCGTGCCGGTGTTCGGCGTCAGCGCGGACAGCCTCGCCTCGCACCTGCGCTTTGCGGAGAAGTACGCGCTCGATTTTCCGCTGCTCGCCGATCCCGAACGCCGGCTCGTCGAGGCCTGCGGCGTCTGGGTCGAAAAGAGCCTGTACGGGCGCCGCTACTTCGGCATTGTGCGCTGCACGTTGCTGATCGGCACCGACGGCCGGGTCGAGAAGGTCTGGGCGAAGGTCTCGCCGGATACGCATTCGGACGAGGTGCTCGCCTGGCTCGAGCGCGGGCCCGGTACGGAAAGTCCGGCGCCAACGGAGCGCCGGCGCGGGCGCAAGACAGCGCCCCGCTCGCCGTCTACACAACGCCCGGCGATCGCACCAGAAGCGGCCGCGGTATCCGCCGGTACCGGCCACAACGCGGACCGCAAGCCCCCAGGCCCGCGCTCGAAGGGCGGGACCGCAGCGGCGACCACGAAAGCGCCGCGCAAACCGCGCGTCTGATCCGGCCGCGGGATCTTTCCCGTGATCGTGCGCCGATATCGCGCAACGGCAGCCTCGCGCCTCAAGACAGTCCGTCGCGATTCATTCACCTGAGCAGGCTCTGAACTTGACGTGGCAGATGCCGTGCCGTACCCACGGCATTCGCGGCACCGCGGCAGCGCGTTTTTCCGGCTGGCCGATACGGGCCGGGAAAGATTTTCGGGCTCGCTTTGTCACTTCTGCGCCGATCGTGCGCCACCCTGGTCTGTCTGGCTCGCGGTTTGCCGGGGCGCATTCGGATTCCGCTAACCGCGCGTTGGCCACGCGTTGAGGCCCGGCGAATCGCAGGTTTCGTTAACTCGGCCTGCCCCTTGCTACGGAGCGCCGCGGGACAGCATCGCCCCCCGCGCGACGGCACGGCTGACCCGTCGCCGGCCCGAATGCAGGCATCGGCGGATCACGCGAAATGCCACCGCGTGCCGCATTCCGCCACCGCATCGATACGGCCCCGCCTTCACCACCTGCCGGATCGCGCGCCCTGTGCCGTCTGCCGGCATCTGATCGAGGTCTTTTGCATGTTTCGATTCCGTTCGCTGTTTCCGCTGTTGCTCCTTCCCGGTCTCGCTCTGAGCGCTACCTATCGCGTCGGCCCCTACGACGGCCATGCGAACCTGCAGGCTGCACTCGATGACCTGCCTCTGCAGCCCGGCGATACGCTGGTAGTGGCAGGCAATACCCGTTACGGCGTCGGTGATGGCCTGGTGATCCGCCAACGCGGCACCGCCGATGCGCCGATCACGATCCGCGGCGAGCGCGTGCGCGATCGGCGGCCGGTGCTGGTCGGCGGCAATCAAACCGTGCGCTTCGAGCAGGCCGACCACGTGCGCCTCGAAGGCTTCGAGATCAGCGGTGGACGAAAGAGCTGCGTGTTTGTGTATGCCGACAACGTCGTACTGCGCGACCTCGATATCCATCATTGTCCCGAGTTCGGCGTGCACGCCTCCGATCTCGCCGGCTCGCTGACGATCGAGTACACCGAGATCCATCACATCGGTGCGGCCGGCAATGACAATCGCCATGCGATCTATGCGCAGACCGGCGAGCTCGACCATCCCGGCGCGTTGTTCCGCCTACGTTTCAGCTACGTGCACGATGGCCTGAGCGGCAATCTCGTCAAATCACGCGCCGAGCGTACCGAGCTGCACTACAACTGGATTGAGGGTGCGCATCTGCAAGAGGTCGAAATGCTCAGCCCGGACCCGGATTGCCAGCGCCTCGATCCGGACTGCGACGAGAACCCAGACTGGAGCGAACGCACCGCGCGCGAAGATGGTGAGATGGTCGGCAATGTGATCGTGCATCGCGGATCGCGCTCAAGCTATGCGGTGCGCCTTGGCGGCGACGGCACCGGCGAGGGCAGCGCCGGGCGCTATCGGCTCATCAACAACACGTTCGTGTTCGAGCGCCCCGGCACGGCGCTGCGCCTGTTCGCGCGATTGCTCTCAGTCGATGCGCGACGCAATGCCTTCCTCAACCGCAGCGGCGGACCGCTACAGATCTATCGCGACTGGGAGGCCGAATGGGTCGCCGGTGCGCAGATCTTCGGCCAGCGCAATCTCGTCGATCCGCGCAGCCAGGGCATTCCTTCCGACTGGACGCGCACACTGTATGGCGATGGCAGCGATGTGGAGCCCCTGCACCCTGCAGGCCGGCTGATGGATCGTGTCGCGATGCGGCTGACGAGGGCGCCGGCACTTGCGGCCGACGACACGGCCGATAGCGAGGATCGTGGCCCGCCGGGCGACGATTTCGCCAACCCGACGCCGTATGCGACTTACCTTCCGCCGCACCGGCAGCCGCTCGTGCCGGGCCAGGAGCGTCCGCGCTGTGCGGAAGGCCCGGCCGGCGATATTGGTGCGCTGACCCACGTCGACATCGACGTGCCCGATGCCGATCCGGTCTGCGCCCCCCGCGACGAGGACGGATTGTTCCGCTCCGGCTTCGAGGAGAGCGACTGAACCGTACGGTGCCGCGACGGCGCGTGCTCTTTCTAGCCCGAGATCGCCAGCTTCTCGGAACGATAGACCTGTGCGGTGACGAGCCAGGCCAGCAGTGCGGCGGCGAGGCCGCTGGCCAGGCACAGGCCGATCTCGGTGCTGCCGACCGCCTCGCCGCGCACCAGCCGCGTGACGATCAGGTGCTGACCGAGCAGTGGCGTGGCGAACATCCAGGTCTGTGCCTTGACCGGCAGCACCGCGAGCATGGCCGAGGGCAGCATCGGCAGCAGCATCAGCAGCGAGAGGTAGGTCTGCGCCTCGCGGTAGCTGCGTGCGAACGCGGCGATCAGGGTCTGCAGCGTCGAGGCGAGCATCACCAGCGGTGCCATGACCAGCAACGCCATCGCTGCGAACCGCGGGCCGAAGTCGAGCTGCATGCCGAGCTTGTCGGTCGGGATCGCCTGGCCCGACACTGCGAACGCAGCGAGACCGAGCGCGAGGCTGACCATCGCGAACGCGAAGGTCGCGCCGAGCTTACCGGCGAGGATCGTCGAGCGTGCGACCGGCGTGGCGAACAGCGGTTCGAGCGACTGCCGCTCGCGCTCACCGGCGGTGGTGTCGATGGCGAGATACATGCCACCCATGAAGCTCGACAGGATCAGGAAATACGGCAGCATCGCGAACAGCAGGCCGCTGCGGCTCTGCGGTGTGGCCTGGTCGCGTTCGGCGACGACCAGCGGGTGCGCGACGGTCGGCGAGAGGCCGCGCGCGAGCAGACGCAACGCGCCGTTGCGCCGGTCGTAGTTCTCGAGCAGGCCGCGCAGACGCGAGACCGTGCCGCCGGTCTCGCGCTGCGAGGAATCGAACAGCAGCTCGACTTGGGCCGGCTTGCCCTCGCGCCAGACGCTCGGGTAATCGGCCGGTATGCGCAGCACGAGTTCCGCGTCCTGCTCGCGGATCCTGCGCTCCGGCTCCTCGATCGGCGGCTGCGGATGCACGCCGTTTTGACGCAGGAACTCGACGAGGTTCGGCGCGCGCTCGGCACCGATCACCGGCAGATCGAGCGGCTTTTCGCCCTTGTCGAGTTCACGCTGGATGATCACCGAGGTCATCGCCGAGAACAGCAGCGGGCCGAGCAGCGGGCCGAGCAACAGCGCATTGATCACCGTGCGCCGGTCGCGCAGGTTTTCGAGGACTTCCTTCACGAACACGACGAAGGCGGCTTTCATGCGGCGAGACCCTCCGCGCTGCCGATGATGCGCACGAACGCTTCCTCGAGGCTGGTCTCGCCGGTCGCGGCGCGCAGCTCGTCGGCACTGCCCGCGGCCGCGACCCGGCCGTGCGCGATGATCACGATGCGATCGCAGAGCGCGGCGACCTCCTGCATGATGTGGCTCGAGAACAGTACGCAGCGGCCCTCGTCGCGCAGACGGCCGAGGAAGCGGCGCATCGCGCGCGTGGCCAGCACGTCGAGGCCGTTGGTCGGCTCGTCGAGGATCACGTTGCGCGGATCGTGCACCAGCGCGCGCGCGATCGTGGTCTTCACGCGCTGGCCCTGCGAGAAGCCTTCGGTGCGCCGGTCGGCGATGTCGCCCATGTCGAGGTCGCCGATCAGGGCCGCGGCGCGCGCGCGCGCGGTCGCGGCATCGAGCCCGTGCAGCCGGGCGAAGTACTCGATGTTCTCGCGTGCCGTGAGCCGCTTGTACAGGCCACGCGCATCCGGCAGCACGCCGAGCCGGCGACGTACCGCGTCGGGCTCCCGCGCCGCATCGATGCCGTCCACCAGCACCTCGCCGGCGTCCGGCCGCATCAGCGTGTAGAGCATGCGCAGCGTCGTCGTCTTGCCCGCGCCGTTCGGGCCGAGCAGGCCGGTGATCTGTCCGTCCTCGGCTTGAAAGCTCACGCCGTCCACGGCCCTGACGGCACCGAACGCCTTGCGGAGTGCCTTCACCTCGATCATGGCGCGGCTCCGTTGTAGTCGAGGAAGAACGCCGTCGGGCCCATCTCGGCGAGGCAGCCCGCGTCGATCTTCTCGGGTGCGAGCTTCTCGACGAATTCCTTGACGAGCTTCGGCAGACAGCCACGTCCGATGACGTTGTGGCCCTGCCCCAGCGCGACCAGATGGCGGCCATGCGCGGCGCCCCCGACCACGGTCTCGCCATAGCGCGGCGGCGTGACCGGATCGAACTCGCCGGACAGCGCGAGCAGGGGCAAGTCCGTCTTCAGCGGCTGGTGGAAATCCGCCGGCCGCGTGCCGTGCGGCCAGGCCGCACATTGCGCCTTCAGGGCGGCGACGAAATCGGCACCGAGGATCCGGTCGCGGCCCCGTTCGCGTACGTCGAGCAGATCGGCATCCTCGGCGCAGATCACCGACAGCCCCATGCCGCCGGTGATGGCCGCGTCGAACTCGCCGCCGACCAGGCGCAGCTGACCGAGCAGCGGCGCCACGTTGCCGTGTGCGGCCTCGCCGATCACGAGCGGCAGCAGGGCGCTGGTCTCGGACGTGTAGGCATACAGGCGCACGAGGGTGCCGAAACCGGAAGCGGTCAGCCGATGCGCTTCCGGCTGGTAGGTGCGTGGATTGGCGACCGTGGCCGCGATCGGTGCGCGGCGCAGGCGGTCGCGCACCGCGTACAGCGTGGCGTGCAGGTCGCCGTAGCGCTCCCTGCAGGCCGGATCCTTCTCGCAAGCCGCGAAACGCCCGCGCAGCGCGCCGTCCAGCGCGTCGGCGAATTCCGCACCGAGCACGAGTTCGTTCGGTACCACGCCATCGAGCACCAGGCTGCGCACGCCGTCGGGATGGCGGCGCGCGTACTGCTGCGCCACGCGGGTGCCGTAGGAGATGCCGACGAGGTTGAACTTCACGCCGCCGAGCGCCTGACGCAGCGCTTCGAGGTCCTCGACCGCATCGCTGGTCGTGTAGTGGCGCGGATCGGCATGCCCGGCAAGCTGCGTCACGCAGGCGCCGAGCACGCGTGCGATCGTCGCGCCATCGGGCTCGCCGCCGGGCTCGCCGCCGACCTCGCGTTCGGCAGACGGTTCGTCGTCTTTGCAGTCGAGCTTGTTTGAGCCGCCGGTGCCGCGCTGATCGAGCAGCAACACGTGCCGGTGGCGACGCAGCGGCGCGAGCGCCGCGGCGACCTGCGGCCAGGACTCCGTGGCGGCCTGACCCGGCCCGCCGGCGAGCAGCACGACCGGATCCGGCGCGGCATTCGTCGTCTCGCTGCGGATCAGCGCGAGACGCAGGTCGATCCGGCGTGCGTCCGGCGCGGCACGGTCCTCGGGCACCCGGAATGGCGCGCAATGAGCGGCCGTGGTAGCCGACGACTGGATCTGCGGCAGTTCGCAGGACGTGAAATGCAGCGTGCCGATGTCGAGCGCATCGGCCGGTGGAGCGGCGACCGCCAGCGTGGCGGCGAAAGCAGCGGCGAGGAGCATGGGCGGAAACCGTGACCGCGGACACGGCGAGTGTAGCCACGCCGGTGCGGCGGCGCTGCCTGTCCGAAGTCACGTGGCGGGCCGCGCAGTCACGTGGCCCATCGGCATCAGAGCGCGGCCGGCCCGCTGCGCGCGATTTCCAGCACGTGCGTGGCCGCGGCGAGATCGCTGAGGAAGGTATCGACCTCGGTACCGGTACCGCCGAACTGCAGCGTGCGCGAATGCTCGTCGATCGCCCGGATCTGCGCCTGCGGCCAGCGATCGAGGAGGGCACGCAGCGAAGCGTCGTGGATCGGCTCGAGCACGACGCGCACGAGCACCAGTTCGGCCTCGAGATGGCCGCGCGCGGTCAGATCGACGATGTCGAGTACGTCGATCAACTTGCGCGACTGCTTGATGATCTGATCGATCACCGCCTCGTCGCCGGTGGTCACCAGGGTGAGGCGCGAGATCGCCGGATCGAGCGTCGCAGCGACGGTCAGCGAGTCGATGTTGTAGCCGCGCGCGGAAAACAGGCCGGCCACGCGCGTCAGTGCGCCGGCCTCGTTCTGCAGCAGGATCGAGATGATGTGACGGAGCGGCATGGCGGCTCTCAAAACATTTCGGACGGGCCCGCCTCGCGTGCCTGCACGGCCTCGCGCGAGGGGATGAAATCGCCGGTGAGCATCGCCGAATACGCCTGGCCCGGGCCGACCATCGGATATACGCCGGCATCCGGATCGATCATCACCTCGAGGAAGGCAGGACCGTCGAAGGCGATGAAGCCGGCAATGACGCGCTCGATGTCGGCCGGCTTCTCGAGCCGCTCGATCCACGGGAAGCCATCGGCCTGTGCGGCCTTGACGAAGTCCTTCTTGTGCAGGCTCTTGTCTGTCGCCGAGAAGCGCCCCTTGAAGAACAGCTTCTGCCACTGCCGGACCATGCCGTCGCCGGAATTGTTCAGCACCACGACCTTGACCGGCAGGCCGTAGGTGGTGACGGTCTCGAGTTCACCGAGGTTCATGCGGATCGAGGCGTCGCCGTCGATGTCGATGACCACGCGATCGCGCCGTGCGAACTGCGCGCCGATCGCCGCCGGTAGGCCGAAGCCCATCGTGCCCATCGAGCCCGAGGTCAGCCACAGGCGCGGCTCGCGGAAATCGAAGTACTGCGCGGCCCACATCTGATGCTGGCCGACGCCGGTGGCGATGATCGCGCGCCCGGCGGTATGCCGGTTGATCGCCTCGATGACCGCGTACGGCTGGATCAGCGCCGCCGCGCGATCGTAGTTCATCGCATGCACGCGCTTGAGTCGGGCCACATGGGCGAGCCACGGCGCGTAGGTGCCGGCGCCCTTCGGATCGAAGCCGTGCTCGCGCGCGTGACGCAGCAGGCGCTCGAGTGCCGGGCGCAGATCGCCGACGTGGTGCCAACCGACCCGCTTGACCTTGTGGATTTCGGCCGGGTCGATGTCGATCTGCGCGATGAACTTCGCGCCCGCCGCGAAGCGTGCGGGCACGGTCGCCACGCGGTCGTCGAAGCGCGCGCCGAAGGCGAGCAGGGCGTCGCAATCGTCGGCCGCGTAGTTCGCGTACGCCGTGCCGTGCATGCCGAGCATGTGCAGGGCGAGCGGATCGGTCGTGTCGCAGGCACCGAGGCCCATCAGCGTGGTGACGACGGGAATGCCGAAGGTCTGCGCGAATTCGCGCAGCAGGTCGGCAGCCCCCGAGGCGATCACGCCGCCGCCGGCGTAGATCAGCGGCCGACGTGCCTTGCCGAGCCCGGCGAAGAACGCCGCACAGGCCGACTCGTCGAGACGCGTCTCGCGCTGCGCGCGCAGCCGCGTGCGGTAGCCCGGGATCGGCAGCGTGCCTTCGCCGGCGAAGGTCAGCGTCGCGTTCTGCACGTCCTTCGGAATGTCGATGACGACCGGACCCGGCCGGCCGCTGCGCGCGATCTCGAAGGCAGTGCGCAGCGTGGCCTCGAGACGTGCCGGATCGGTGACGAGAAAGACGTGTTTGGCGCAACCGGCCATGATGCTGCTGATCGGCGCCTCCTGGAACGCATCGCTGCCGATCGCACCGGTCGGCACCTGGCCGCAGATCACCACGATCGGTATGGAATCGGCCATCGAATCGCGCACCGGCGTGACCGTGTTGGTCGCGCCGGGGCCCGAGGTCACCAGCGCGACGCCGACCTTGCCCGAGGCACGCGCATAGCCCGCCGCCATGAAGCCCGCGCCCTGTTCGTTGGCCGGCACGATCAGCGGCAGCGGCTCGCTGCCATCGGCACGCGGATGGTCGAGGTTGTAACGGAAGACCGCGTCATAGACCGGCAGGATCGCGCCGCCGGAATAGCCGAAGATCACGTCCACGCCTTCGTCAGCCAGCACGCGGACGACGATCTCCGCGCCGGTCATCGCCGTGCCGGCGAGTGGATGCGCCGAGTTCTCGGCCAATGCATGCGCTAGTGCGTTCACGGATTGGATTCCCCTCTGCAGCCTGTTACCGCTGCGCTTTCCGGCGCCGTGCGGTGCTTCCCCGGGCGCCCGGCTGTCCCGCCGGGCCGTGTGGCATTCAACCCCTCTCGTTCAGCCAGACCATGCGCTTGCGCAGCTCAGCGCCGACCTTCTCGATCGGATGATCGAGATCGGCCTGCTTCATACGCCGGTAGTTCGGCAGGCCGGCCCGGTATTCCTCGGTCCAGTTCTTTGCGAAGGTGCCGTCCTGGATGTCCTTCAGCACGCCCTTCATGCGTTCCTTGGTCGCCGCATCGACGATCCGCGGGCCGCTGATGAAATCGCCGTACTGCGCGGTCTCGGAGATGTAGGTCAGCATGCGCGTGATGCCGCCCTGATAGAGCAGATCGACGATCAGCTTCAGCTCGTGCAGCACTTCGTAATAGGCGATCTCGGGGCGATAGCCAGCTTCTATCAGCGTCTCAAAACCCTTGAGCACCAGCTCGCTCGCGCCGCCACAGAGCACCGCCTGCTCGCCGAACAGGTCGGTCTCGGTTTCCTCCTTGAAGTCGGTCTCGATCAGCAGCGCCCGCGCGCCACCGAGGCCGGCCGCATAGGCCATCGCGCGCTCCCTGGCCTTGCCGGTGACGTCCTGGAAAACCGCGTACAGGCACGGCACGCCACGGCCGATCTCGAATTCGGTGCGCACCAGATGGCCCGGGCCCTTCGGCGCGACCAGGATCACGTCGATATCCTTGCGCGGCACGATGGTCTTGAAGTGCACATTGAAACCATGCGCGAACAGCAGCGCCGCGCCGGGCTTGATGTTCGGTTCGATCGCCTCGCCGTAGAGCTGCGGCTGGACCATGTCCGGCGTGAGCACGGCGACGAGGTCAGCCTGACGCACGGCCTCGTCCGGGGCTAGGACGACGAAACCGTCGGCTTTGGCTTTCTCGGACGTCGGACCGCCCGGGCGCAGGCCGACGATCACGTCGAGGCCCAAGTCGCGCAGGTTCAGGGCGTGCGAGCGGCCCTGGCTGCCGTAGCCGAGAACGGCGATGCGGGCCGACTTCAGCGCGTCGATGGTGGCGGGTGCGGACATCGTGAATCTCCGTCTGAAAGGTGGAATGGGTGGCAGGGTGGAAACGGGGTTCAGCCGGTGACCGCGCCCTGCGCGGCGGAACCGACCAACTTCGCATACTTGGCGAGCACGCCGGCAACGACCTTCGGCGCGGGCGGCCGCCAGTCGCCACGACGCGCTTCGAGGTCCGCATCGGTCTCGATCACGCGGCGATCCGCGTCGATGACAATGCGGTCGCCCGTGCGCAGGAGGCCGATCGGGCCGCCGCGCGCGGCTTCCGGCGCGATGTGCCCGACCATGAAACCGTGCGTGGCGCCGCTGAAACGGCCGTCGGTGATCAGTGCGACATCGTTGCCGAGCCCGCGGCCGACCAGCGCCGCGGTGACCGCGAGCATCTCGCGCATGCCGGGACCGCCGGCCGGGCCCTCGTTGCGGATCACGACCACGTCGCCGGCGCGGATCTCGCCGGCCTGCACGGCACGGAAGGTGTCTTCCTCGCTCTCGAACACGCGTGTCGTGCCCTCGAACCGGGTACGGCCCTGACCGGCGAGCTTGAGGATGCAGCCTTCCGGCGCGAGGTTGCCGTACAGGATCGAGTAACCGCCGCGCGGCTTGAAGGCTCGCGCGACCGGCACGACGACCTTCTGCCCGGCCGGCGCCGGCGGTGCGGCATCGAGTTCGGCGAACAGGCTCTGTCCGGTGACGGTCGCCGCATCCTCGGCGAGACCGGCCGCACGCAGTTCGCGCAGGACCTGGGCCATGCCGCCGGCCGCGGTCATCTCGATCGCGGTGTAACGGCCACCCGGCATCAGGTCGGCGATCACCGGCGTGCGCAGCGAGCCGTCCTCGAAGTCCTCGAGACCGAGCGGCACGCCGGCCTCGTGCGCGATCGCGAGCAGGTGCAGCACGGCATTGGTCGAGCCGGCGGTCGCCGCGACCACGCGGATCGCGTTGCGGAATGCGGTCGGCGTGAGGAGGTCGCGTGGCCGGCGGTTCGCGCGTAGCGCCTCGAGGGCGAGCTCGCCGCAGCGCCGCGCGACGGCGAGCTTGGCCGGATCGGTCGCCGGCACGTCGTTGAAGCCGAGCGGCGAGAGGCCGAGCGCCATCAGCACCATGGCCATGGTGTTCGCGGTGAACTGGCCACCGCACGCGCCAGCCCCCGGACAGGCGCGCTGCTCGACCACCTGCAGGCGCGCGTCGTCGATCTTGCCCGCACCGTGCGCGCCGACCGCCTCGAACACCTGCTGCACGGTGATCGACTGCCCGTCGAGCGTGCCGTGCGCGATGCTGCCGCCGTACAGCGCGACGCCCGGTACGTTGAGCCGCGCCAGCGCCATCGCTGCGGCCGGGATCGTCTTGTCGCAGCCGCACAGCACGACCATCGCATCGAGACAGTGGCCGTCGACCGCCAGCTCGATCGAGTCGGTGATGACCTCGCGACTGACCAGCGAGGCGCGCATCCCGGAGGTGCCCATCGCGATGCCGTCGGTGACGGCGATGGTGTTGAACTCGATCGGCGTGCCACCGGCCGCACGCACGCCCTCGGCCGCGGCCGCGGCGAGATCGCGCAGGTTCAGATTGCACGGCGAGACGTTCGACCACGGATGCACGATGGCAACCAGCGGCCGCGCGACGGCGGCTTCGTCGAGTCCGGTCGCGTACAGCATCGCGCGCGCCGGGGCGCGATCCGGACCGGCCTTGATCGCATCGCTGCGGAGTTTCAGGGGGATCGTCGGTTTGTCGCTCATGGTCGGAGTCAGGGCTGGTGGGCGAGCGCGGCAAGCACCGCATCGGCGACGTCGCGGGTGGTGGCGCGGCCGCCGAGATCGGCGGTCAGCACGCCGGTCTCGATCACCGCATCGACCGCGCGTTCGAGCGCATCGGCCTCGGCGGCGAGGCCGAGCGAGTGGCGCAGCAGCAGTGCGGCCGAGAGGATCGTGCCGAGCGGATTGGCCACGCCGCGCCCGGCGATGTCCGGCGCCGAGCCGTGGATCGGCTCGTACAGACCGACGCGTCCCGCGCCGAGCGAGGCCGAAGGCAGGAGACCGAGCGAGCCGGCGAGCGCGGCGGCCTCGTCGGTGAGGATGTCGCCGAACAGATTCTCGGTGACCACGACGTCGTAACCCGCCGGCCGCGTGAGCAGCAGCATTGCCATCGAATCGACGAGCTGGTGTTCGAGTTCGACATCCGGGTAGTCGCGCGCGACGCGCTGGCAGGTCTCGCGCCAGAGCCGCGAGGTTTCGAGCACGTTGGCCTTGTCCACCGAGGTCACACGTCGGCGACGACCGCGCGCGAGGTCGAACGCGCGGCGTACCACACGCTCGATCTCGGCGGCCGTGTATTTCGTCTCGTCGGTCGCGGTATCGGCCGTACGCGTCTTCGCACCGAAGTAGGCGCCACCGGTCAGCTCGCGCACGAACAGCACGTCGACGCCGGCGAGCCGCTCGCTTTTCAGTGGCGACAGCCCGGCGAGCTTCGGGTGGACCTTGACCGGGCGCAGGTTCGCGAACACGCCGAGTTCCGCGCGCAGCTTCAGGAGGCCCTGTTCGGGCCGCACCTTGGCCGACGGGTCCGACCATTTCGGTCCACCGACCGCGCCGAGCAGCACCGCATCGGCGTCGAGGCAGGCCGCGAGCGTCGCGGCCGGCAGCGGCTCGCCGGTGGTGTCGATCGCGATGCCGCCGATCGCGTGCTCGCGGAAGATGAATTCATGCCCGGCACGCGCGGCGACCGCGGCGAGGACACGCAGCGCCGCGGCGGTGACTTCCGGGCCGATGCCATCGCCCGGCAGGACGGTGATCGTCGCCTTCATGCAGCCACCTGGCGCCAGGCCTGCGGATGCTGCGCTTCGTAGGCCGCGATCGCGTCGGCGTGCTTGAGCAGGAAACCGAGCTGGTCGACGCCTTCGATCAGGCAGTGGCGCGTGAAGCCGTCGATCTCGAACGCGAAGCGTCCGCCGTCGGGCAGTTCGATGTAACCACCCGGCAAGTCGATCGCGAGCTCGATGCCCGGATGGTCCAGCAGATAGCGGTGCTCGGCCTCGCTCAGCACGACTGCGAGCAGGCCGTTCTTCAAAGCGTTGTTGCGGAAGATGTCGGCAATCTCGGACGAGAGTACCGCGCGCAGACCATAGTCGAGCAGTGCCCATGGCGCGTGCTCGCGCGAGGAGCCGCAGCCGAAGTTGCGCCCGGCGACGAGGATCTCGCAGCCCTTGGCCTCGGGCCGGTTCAGGGCGAACTCCGGATCCGGCGTGCCGTCGGCCTGGTAGCGCCAGTCGTTGAACGCAAAGCGGCCGAGGCCGACGCGTTCGGTGGTGGTCAGGAAGCGCGCCGGAATGATCCGATCGGTGTCGATGTTCTCGTGCGCAAGCACGGCCGTGCGTGAGCGCAGATGCGTGAAGGGTTTCATGGCGAAAGCTCGTTGGACGTTGAACGCAGAAGAAAAGAGGTCGCTGCGCGACCTGCGAGCAACCGGGAGGCCGCGTCCTTGCGTCTCACGTTTCTCGTCTCTCGCCTCACATTCACGCCGCCACCTCCTGCAGGAACTCCGCGGGATCGGCGATGCAGCCGGCGACGGCCGAGGCCGCGGCGACGGCGGGGCTGGCGAGCACGGTGCGTGCGCCCGGGCCCTGGCGGCCCTCGAAGTTGCGATTCGAGGTACTGACCACGAGCTGGCCGGGTCGGGCCAGATCACCATTCATCGCAATGCACATCGAGCAGCCGGGCTCGCGCCATTCGGCACCGGCCGCGCGGAATACCGCATCCAGCCCCTCGCGCTCGGCCGCCTCGCGGACCTGCATGGAACCCGGCACGACCAGCATGCGTACGTGCGGCGCGACCTGACGCCCGCGCAGCACCGCGGCCGCGGCGCGCAGGTCGGACAGGCGCGAGTTCGTGCAGCTGCCGACGAACACGACATCGACCGGCGTGCCGGCGATCGGCCGGCCGGCTTCGAGCCGCATGTAGTCGAGCGCACGGCGATCCTGCGCATTGGCCGCCGCCGGGATGGCGCCGTCGAGCGGCATGACCATGCCCGGGTGCGTGCCGTAGGTGACGGTCGGGCGGATTTCCGCCGCGTCGACGCGTACTTCGCGCTCGAAGCGCGCGCCGGGATCGGTCTTCAACGTGCGCCAATGGGCCACAGCGGCGTCCCAGTCGGCGCCCTGCGGCACATGCGGACGGCCGGCGAGCCAGGCGAACGTCGTCTCGTCGGGCGCGATCAGGCCCGCACGCGCGCCGGCCTCGATCGACATGTTGCAGACCGTCATGCGCTCTTCCATCGAGAGCGCTTCGATCGCGCTGCCACGGTATTCGATGACATGACCGGTACCGCCGTTCATGCCGATGCGCCCGATGACGTGCAGGATCAGGTCCTTCGCCGTGACGCCCGGCGCGAGCCGGCCGTCGACCTGGATCGCGAGCGTCTTCGGCTTGCGCTGCAGCAGGCACTGCGTGGCGAGCACGTGGCCGACCTCGGTCGTGCCGATGCCGAAGGCGAGTGCGCCGAACGCACCGTGCGTCGAGGTGTGGCTGTCGCCACAGACGATGGTCATGCCCGGCTGGGTCGCACCGAGTTCCGGGCCGATCACGTGCACGATGCCGCGATACGCGCTGCTCCAGCCATTCAGGCGGATGCCGAATTCGTCGCAGTTGCGCTCGAGCTGGGCGACCTGCGCGGCCGCCTCGGCACTCGCATAGACGCGCTGGCCCAGATCGTCCGGGGGCGTGGTCGGCGTGGAATGATCGAGCGTGGCCAGCGTGCGGTCCGGGCGGCGCACGCCGAGTCCGCGCACGCGCAGCTCGGCGAAAGCCTGCGGCGAGGTGACCTCGTGGATTAGGTGCAGATCAACGTACAGGACGGCCGGCGTGTCGCCGTTCTCGGCGCACACCCGGTGCGCGTCCCAGATCTTCTCGAACAGGGTCCGGGCAGTCACGGCACGACCTCCTGGACAGGCTCCTGTCGGGGAGTGCGGCCCTGGGTGGCGGCTTTCTGATCCTCGCGCTGGGGGGTGACCGCACCCGGTACGGGCGTCAGCCAGCCCCACTCGTCCGCGGTGCTACCGTCGAACAGGCCGAAGAAGGCGCGCTGCAGGGCGCGCGTGACGGAACCCGGCTTGCCGCTGCCGACCGGCTTGCGATCGACCGAACGCACCGGCGTGATCTCGGCCGCGGTGCCGGTCATGAATACCTCGTCGGCGACGTACAGCGCCTCGCGCGGCAGATCGCGCTCCTCGACCTCGATGCCGAGCTTCGCGGCCAGCGTGATGACGCTGTCGCGCGTGATGCCGGCAAGCACCGCCGCGCTGGTCGGCGGGGTGTACAGCCGGCCGCGGCGCACGAGGAACAGGTTCTCGCCCGCGCCTTCGCTGAGCAGGCCGTTGGTGCCGAGCGCGATGCCCTCGTGATAGCCGCCGCGGCGCGCTTCGAGACCGATCAGCTGACTGCTCAGGTAATTGCCGCCGGCCTTCGCCCAGCTCGGATAGGTGTTCGGCGCGGCGCGGTTCCACGACGACACGCAGACGTCCGCGCCGTGCTCGCGCGCCTCGCCGTGGTAGTTGCCCCAGCTCATCGCGAGGATCGCGACGTCGACCGGCGCGCCGGGCCGCGGCAGCACGCCGAGCGTGTCGGCACCGCGGAACACGATCGGCCGCACGTAGGCCGAGGGCATATGGTTGGCGCGAATGACCTCGCAGCAGGCGGCATTGATCTCGTCCTCGCCGTAACCGATGTCTATCTCGTAGACGCGTGCCGACTCGAACAGGCGGCGCGTATGGTCGGCGAGACGGAAATAAGCTGGACCCTGCGGCGTCGCGTAGACGCGCTCGCCCTCGAAGACCGATGAACCGTAGTGCAGCGCGTGCGCGCTGACGTGGACCGTGGCCTCCGCCCAGGGCTTGATGCGTCCGTTGTGCCAGATCAGCGCGGCATGGGTCATGGCGGGATCCTCATTCGTTGGCGGCCTGGGCGGCCGTCTCGGTCGGTGGCAGGGATTCGATGCGGTTGGCGATTTCGAGCGCCGCGAGCGCCGCGGCCTCGACGATGTCGGTGGAGACGCCGCGCCCGCGCAGTTCGCGCTCGCCGTGGCGCACGGCGAGCGTGGCCTGGCCTTGCGCATCGCCGCCCTCGGACAGTGCGCGGACCTGGAACTCGACGAGTTCCAGGTCGTGACCGACTGCACGGCCGATCGCGCGCAGCGCGGCATCGACCGGGCCATCGCCGATCGCCGCCTCGCTGGCCAGCCGGCCGTCCTCGTGGCGCAGGCGCACCGAAGCCGAGGCCGTGCCGCCGAGATGGCTCGCGGCATGCAGATGGATGATGTGCCAGGGTCCGGCGGCCTGCGGATCGCGGCCGAGCGCGAGTGCCTCGAGGTCGCTGTCGAACACTTCGCGCTTCTTGTCGGCCAGGGACTTGAAGCGCGCGAAGATCTCGTCGAGCTGCGCCTCGTCCGGCGCATAGCCGAGCGTGGTCAGACGCTCGCGCAACGCGTGCCGGCCGCTGTGCTTGCCGAGCACGAGCTGCGAGCGCGCGAAACCGACGTCCTCCGGATGCATGATCTCGTAGGTGCCGCGGTGCTTGAGCATGCCGTGCTGATGGATGCCCGATTCGTGTGCGAAGGCGTTCTCGCCGACGATCGCCTTGTTGCGCGGAATCGGCTGGCCGGTGATCTGCGCGAGCAGACGCGCGCTCGGGTAGAGGCGCGGCGTGCGCACGCCGGTCTCGGCGCCGAACAGCTCGCCGCGGGTGTGCAGGGCCATGACGATTTCCTCGAGCGAGGCGTTGCCGGCACGCTCGCCGATGCCGTTCAGCGTGCACTCGACCTGGCGCGCGCCCGCGGCGACCGCGGCGAGGCTGTTGGCCACTGCCATGCCGAGATCGTCATGGCAGTGCACCGAAAGCACCGCGCGCTCGATGCCGCGAACGTTCGCGCGCAGGTAGCGGATGCGTTCGCTCATTTCAGGCGGCGTGGTGTAGCCGACCGTGTCCGGCACGTTCAGGGTCGTCGCGCCCGCCTCGATCACCGCGGTCAGCACTTCGGCGAGGAAGTCCGGCTCGGTGCGCATCGCGTCCTCGGCCGAGAATTCCACGTCCGTGCAGAGCGCGCGTGCGCGCTGCACGCCGGCCACCGCCGCGTCGAGCACGCGCGCGCGGCTCATGCCGAGCTTGTGCTCGCGGTGCAGCGGGCTGGTCGAGATGAATACGTGGATGCGCGGCTTCGCGGCCGGTTCCAGCGCCCGTGCGCAGGCTTCGATGTCGCCGCGCTGGCAGCGTGCGAGGCCGCAGACCGACGCGCCGCGCACGTCGCGGGCGATCGCCGCGACCGCATTGAAATCGTCGATCGAGGCCTGCGGGAAGCCCGCCTCGATCACGTCGACACCGAGATCGGCAAGCGCGTGCGCCATGCGCAGCTTCTGCGTGCGACTCATCGAGAAGCCTGGCGCCTGCTCGCCGTCACGCAGCGTGGTGTCAAAGATGCGTACCCGCTCGCGTACGGGCGGGGCTACCGGGGTGATGGATACGGGATCGTTGGTCGGCATGGTCCGCTGTCGCAGGCCTGGGGCAAAAAAAACCCCGCACTCGTTGCCGGGTGCGGGGTTTTCTGGTTTCGTCCGGTGTTCTGTGACGCGCCCTCAGCCCGCACCTCCGCTGGTAATGAGAAGTACGAGGACGAGGAGTACCGCGAGCAGCGAGCCCGGGCGCAGGAGCGGACGACCGAAGAGCGTGTCGGCGTGGGCGTTCATGCGGCTGGCGCTGCTGCAGTGCGGCATGGGCCCGACCGTAGGTGCCGGCTTAACCACTTGTCAACGCGACTTTGGTTATTTGGCGAATATTCATCTTGACGCGCGCCTTAACTACAAATAAACGTTTGCCGGACTTGAGAACCGGCCGCATTCCCTCGCTTCGCGGGCACTCCCTGCGCGTCAGCCCTGCCGCAGGGCACCCAACGGGGCAGGCCCGCTGTGCGGTTGGATCGACGGGGCGATCGCCCGATGTGCGGGCCCGGCGGCGCTCCGGGAACCACGATCCCCGGCCATGCGTCCCGTCTAGAATGCGCGCCCTGCCCGCAAGCTTCAGAGGAAGGCGCGATGAAGGTTCTGGTGATCGGCTCCGGCGGCCGCGAGCACGCGCTTGCCTGGAAGCTCAAGCAGTCGCCGCGTGTCGCCGAGGTCATCGTCGCGCCGGGCAACGCCGGCACCGCACGCGAGCCCGGCGTGCGCAACGCGCCGGTCGCGGCCATCGATATCGATGGCCTGCTCGCGCTGGCGCAGGCCGAAGGCATCGCGCTGACCGTGGTCGGGCCTGAAGCGCCGCTCGTCGCCGGCGTGGTCGATCGCTTCCGCGCCGCAGGCCTGCGCTGCTTCGGACCGCGCAGGATCGCCGCACAGCTCGAAGGGTCCAAGGCCTTCGCCAAGGATTTCCTCGCCCGCCACCGCATCCCGACCGCGCGCTATGCGGTGTTCACCGAACTCGCGCCAGCGCTCGCCTACGTGCGCCGCGAAGGTGCGCCGATCGTGATCAAGGCCGACGGTCTCGCCGCGGGCAAGGGCGTCATCGTCGCGCTCACGCTCACCGACGCCGAGCAGGCCCTGCACGACATGCTCGGCGCTCGCGCCTACGGCGATGCCTCCGCACGCGTCGTGGTCGAGGAATTCCTCGAAGGCGAGGAAGCCAGTTATATCGTCGTCAGCGATGGCCGCCAGGCCCTGCCGATGGCCACGAGCCAGGACCACAAGCGCCGCGACGAGGGCGATCTGGGCCCGAACACCGGCGGCATGGGCGCCTATTCACCGGCGCCCGTGGTCACGCCGGAAATCGAGCGGCGCATCCTCGCCGAAGTCGTCGAGCCGACGCTCGCCGGCATGGCCGCCGAAGGCGCGCCGTTCATCGGCTTCCTCTACGCCGGCCTGATGATCACCCGCGACGGCGCGCCCAAGGTCATCGAGTTCAACGTGCGCTTCGGCGATCCCGAGACGCAGCCGATCATGCTGCGCCTGAAGAGCGACCTGGTGGATCTGATCGAGGCCGCGCTCGACGGCCGCCTCGACCGTACCTCGGCGAGCTGGGATCCGCGCCCCGCGCTCGGCGTGGTGCTGGCCGCCCGCGGTTATCCAGGCGCACTGCACCTCGGCGATCCGATCGAAGGGCTCGATGCCGATCCGGGCACGGGCGCCAAGGTGTTCCATGCCGGCACGCGTCTCGACGAGCAGGGTCGCGTACTGACCGCCGGCGGTC
>Ga0116193_1000532_pt1 | contig 35588 bp, 37 predicted proteins | sample AD_UKC115_MetaG_FD_89892 | JGI IMG/M metagenome (GOLD analysis project Ga0116193, IMG submission 89892) | Active sludge microbial communities of municipal wastewater-treating anaerobic digesters from Hong Kong - AD_UKC115_MetaG | ecosystem: Engineered > Bioreactor > Anaerobic > Digestate... | reverse complement strand
GCGGGTCAAGTTGGCGATCGCGGTCGAGCGCCATCAAAGAATTGACCGACCTCTACCCGTGCTGGCCCGCACGCCCCCAGTGTCTTCCATCATCCAGGGTGAACCGCAAGGGTCATGACAGTTAGCCACGGCCTGTGAGGCATGGGCTTGCAGGCATTCATGCAGCGCGGGCATGTCGGCCACGCGAACACGCTGGGGGTCGGACTGGGCCTCCGTGCCCGCGCTGAGCCATTGGCCCCTGCCATCCATCCAGGTGCGAGGCCTGCAGTACTGTTCACCGTCCAGCATGAATACTTCGAGCGACCGCACCTGCACCATGCCGCTGAAGGCTTGCAGCGTGGAGAGCACCGATACCTCCAGCCGCAGGTGGTCGCGGTGACCGGTCATTTCGACCAGGTTCTGCAGAATGGGTTTCATGGGAGCGGGCTCCTGCGGTTCATGCGCGGCGCTGGAATACCAGGTCCCAGACGCCGTGGCCCAGACGCAGTCCGCGGTTTTCGAACTTGGTCAGCGGGCGGTAGTCGGGCTTGTCGGCATAGCCCGCAGCGGTGTTGGTCAACAACGGCTCGGCGCTCAGCACCTGCAGCATCTGCTCGGCGTAGGGCTGCCAGTCGGTGGCGCAGTGGATGTAGCCGCCAGGGCGCAGGCGCGCGGCGAGCTTGGCCACCAGCGCTGGCTGGATCAGGCGGCGCTTGTTGTGCTTGGTTTTGTGCCAGGGGTCGGGGAAGAACACATGCACGCCTGACAGGCTTGCGGGTGCCAACATGTGGTCTATGACCTCGACAGCGTCGTGCTGCAGGATGCGGATGTTCTGCAGCCCTTGTTCGCCAATGCGCTTGAGCAGGGCGCCCACGCCGGGTTCGTGCACTTCGCAGCACAGGAAGTTGTCCTGCGGGCGCACGCGGGCGATGTGGGCCGTGGCCTCGCCCATGCCGAAGCCGATTTCGAGGATCAGCGGTGCCTCGCGCCCAAAGGCGGCCGGCGCGTCGAGCGGCGCGGCGGCGTAGGGCAGGATGAAGCGCGGCCCGAAGTCGGCAAAGGCCTTGGCCTGGCCGGTGGTGGTGCGGCCTGCACGGCGCACAAAGCTCTTGATGGTTTTGGGGTGGAGCACGCCCTCGGGCGCGCTGCCGGGCGCTGTGGCGCCGGCCGGCGGTGGTGCGGATACGTCAGGCGCGAGCAGGGTGGGGGCGGGATGCATGGTTTCGATCACGATGCCCGATTGTAGAGAGCTGCCCAGGCCTTGACCCACTGCGCAAGCGCCTGGGCGGGCGTGGTGTTGTGGGGATGCACCAGTGGCGGCAGCCCCAGCACGGCAGCAGCCTGTCCCAGAGCGGCCACTGGGTCGTCCAGCTCCAGCGGTGCCGCGCCGTGTTGCTTGGAGAGCTTCTCGCCGTCGTAGCCGCGCACCAGGGGGGTGTGCAGGTACTGCGGCGTGGGCAGGCCCAGTGCGTGTTGCAGCAGCATCTGGCGCGGGGTGTTGTCGGCCAGGTCTTCTCCACGCACCACGTGCGTGATGGCCTGTGCGCCATCGTCCACCACCACGGCCAGTTGGTAGGCCCACAGGCCGTCGGCCCGCAGGAGCACGAAGTCACCCACGCTCTGGGCCACATCCTGTTGTTGGGCTCCCAGGCGCCGGTCCTGCCAGTGCAGTACACCATTCGCTATCAAAAAAGGAGCTGCTTGCGCTTTATCAACGGGCGCTGGAGGCCATTTTTGTATGTAGTCCGTGGTGGCAAAGCGCCAGGCACGGGGGCTGCGGCCCCGCAGGCCCTGGCGGCAGGTGCCGGGGTAGGGCAGCCCTGCGTGCCGCTCGCGCTGGTGTCCTGCGGCCAGCAATGCAGCTTCGATGTCCTTGCGGCTGCAGGCGCAGGGGTAGGCCAGCTCGGCTTGTACCAGGCGGTCCAGCGCCTGTTGATAGCTGCTGCCGCGGGTGGACTGCCAGACTGGCGCCTCGTCAGGCACCAGACCGCAGGCGGCCAGTTGTGCCAGGATGTGCTCTCCCGCGCCGGGCTGGCAGCGTGGTGTGTCCACGTCTTCGATGCGCACCAGCCAGCGGCCGCCGGGGTGGGCGCGCGCATCCAGCCAACTGGCCAGGGCGGCCACGAGCGAGCCCGCATGCAAGGGGCCGGTGGGAGAAGGAGCAAACCGGCCGGTGTAAGGTCCTGGCTCTGCCAGGCTCATGCCACGGCCAAGGCCAGTTCCAGCCCCGAGACGAAGGCGTCTTCCACGCGGTGGCCCAGGCACCAGTCACCGCACACGCCCAGTCCTGCGGGGGCATCCCACAGGTGGCTTTGGCCCAGGGGTTGCAAGGTGCGTGCGTGGCGCCAGCGTTGCAGTTCGGCATGGGCGGGCTCGGTGCGGATGCCGGTGATCTCAGCAAAGGCCTTGCGCAGCTTGGCCAGCACGCGGGCAGGGTCGTCCTCCAGGTGCTCGGCAGACCATTCGGGGCTGGCCTGCACGGTCCAGCGCTCGATCAGGCTGCGCCCCGGCTTGGACGATTCGCGCGCCACCCAGGCGATGCGGTGGTGTGTGCTGCGCGCTGCATTCCATTGCGGGCCAAGGGTGGTGAGGCCGGGCTGCATGGCCTGGGGGTAGGCCAGCATCAAGGTCCAGCAGGGGGCCATGGCAACGCCCGAGAGGTTTTTGGCCAGCGGGCTGGCGGCATCGGCCAGCAAGGTTTGTGCGGGGATCGCGGGCATGGCCAGCAGCACGGCGTCGAATCCTGCGTGCACATGGCGCGCGCCATCCTTGCTCACGGTGGTCAGTTGCCAGGCGCCAGGGCGCAGACGGTCAGGTTCCATGCGCACCACCTGTGCGTCGGTGTGCAGATGGCCCGCGTCCTGCAGCGGAGTCGCCCAGGCTTGCACCAGGGCATCCATGCGGGGTGCTGCCACCCAGTGCGGGTCTTTGGGCACGGGGCTGGCCGCGACAACACGGCCCGCGGCGTCGAGCACGCGCACCGTGCTGGCGCTCCAGGGGCGGCACAGGCCTGGCTGGGTTTGCAGCACGCGCTCCAGGCGCGGGTCGCGCACGGTGAAGTACTGCGCCCCAGCGTCAAAGCTGCCAAAGGGGCTGTCCACGCTGCGGGTGCGCCCACCGGGCTCGGGGTGCTGCTCAAACACACTGACCTGGTGCCCGGCCTGCACCAGGGTGCGTGCGCAGGCAATGCCCGCAACCCCCGCACCCACAATGGCGATGTGGCGCGGTGCCTTGGCAGAGCCTTTGCGGCGGACGGTGGAGGGCGATGTGTGGGGGGCTTTGGGCATGGCAGGGGCTTTCTGGCAGAGGTTGCTATGGCTTGTACACCACTCTACACGCCCGGCAGCCGACGCTGCACCGTTCTGGATCAGAAATGGTGGTGATTTTCCAGGAGCGCCCGGCGTGTGGTGGGGCTGTGCAGCTGTTCCAGCCACCATTGCAAAGCCCTCCCCGGTACCGTGAAACCGGGTCCACCCCAGGCGTAATGCAGTGATACCAGCCGTTCGGGTCGGGCCACCTTGCGCTCGACCAGGCGGCCTGCCTCCAGGTAGGGGCGCACCATGGATTCGGGCAAAAAACCACCGCCCAGGCCGCGCAACTGGGCCTGTATCTTGGCCTGCATGCTGTCCACCGTGAACACGTCCTGCCCGCCGAGCAAGCCCATGGTCAGCCCGCCGCGCAGCGCCGAATCGGCAACGGCGATCGCCCGGTGCCCGCGCAGCACGGCGTCGGCGATGGGTTCGGCGGCCTGGGCCAGTGATGGTGGGGCGCCACCACGTAGATGAAGCGCTGGCTGCCCAGCGGCATTTGCTGCAGCCCTGCCACCGCAGGCCCCAGGGCGCCCACGCCAATGGCCAGGTCGGCCCGCCCCGAGGTGAGCGCCTCGAGCGTGCCAGACATGATGCCGTCGCACAGCTTCAGACGCGTGGGCGGGCTCATGGCATAGAACGCCTCGACCAGCTCCAGCATGGTGTGCGGAGAGATCACGCCATCGACCGAGATGGTGAGCTGCGGCTCCCAGCCCGTGGCCACGCGCCGCACACGGTGGGCTACCGCGTCGATGTCCTGCAGCAGGCGCCTGCCTTCGCGCAGCAGCTCGGCACCGGCCTCGGTGGGGCGCGCCTGGCGCGCGCTGCGGTCGAACAGCAGAACGTCCAGCGCATCCTCGATCTGTCGCACCCGGTAGGTCAGCGCGCTGGGCACCAGGCCCAGCTTGCGCGCTGCAGCGGCAAAGCTGCCTTCCTCGGCAATCACCTCCAGCATGGCCAGGTTTTCGGGGGTCAGGGCGTCGCGAATGTCTTGCATGGTCGGACTGGTTTGTTTCAACCTAGAAACCGCAGTTGGATGCGCCCGACAGTGCCGTGATCGGTGTGCCAGGCAAGGCGTGACGACGCAGCGCACTCCTGTGCGCAAGGAGGAACAACGGCGCATGGCTCGCCGAGCGCGGTGCTGGCGGGTGCATAGCGCTCTGACCCTGATGGTGAGCGCTCCCAAGTAGCACATAGTCAGATTTCATGCGGTCTTTCCAAAGGTTGCGAGCGGTCAACTGCGGTTTCTGGGTTTAAGGATTTTGAATCATCCCATCAAAGCGCTCGTCCCTATCGCGGGCGATGGCGCCCTACAGTCCTTTCAGAAGGAGCACACCATGCTGACACTGCGCAAATCCCAGGATCGAGGCTATGCCGACCACGGCTGGCTGCGGTCGTTTCACAGCTTTTCGTTTGCGGGCTACCACGACCCGCGCTTCATGGGCTATGGCAACCTGCGCGTCATCAACGAAGACCGCATTGCGCCGGGCACTGGCTTTGCCACCCATGCCCACCGGGACATGGAAATCATCAGCGTGGTGCTGTCGGGCGCATTGGCCCACCGGGACAGCATGGGCAACACGACGGTGATTCCGGCGGGTGACGTGCAGGTGATGAGCGCCGGCAGCGGCGTCACGCACAGCGAATACAACCACGCCAGCGGCGAGGAAACGCATTTCCTGCAGATCTGGATCGAGCCCTCACAGCGGGGGCTGCAACCCAGCTACGATCAGATGCCCTTTGGCTGGCAGGCCGGGCAGGGACTGCGGCGGCTGGCTTCCGGGCAAGACCAGATGGGCACCCTGCGCATCCACGCCGATGCCGCCTTGTGGGCAGGTCACCTGGCGGCAGGTGAAACGGCGGATCTGGCACTGGATGGGGCACGCAAGGCCTATGTGCACCTGGTGCGTGGCAGCCTGCGCGTCAATGGCCAAGCCCTGCAAACGGGTGATGCCGCCATGCTCGAAGGAGAGGCGCTGCTGCAATTGGAGGCAGCGTCGGAGGGCGCGCTGGTGCTGGTGTTCGACCTGCGGGCGTAGGGCGTGTCGTCATTCAATTCCCCCACGCGAAAGCCAGCCAGGCCGTACAGTGCTGGTGTGGTGGTTCGGGGGAATGTCTCGATTGTCCTGCCTCGGTGGCAGGCGCAGAGGGTTGGCGGGGAGTATTTCAGCAGCCTGTTAGGCGCGCCAGCGGTTTGGCAGGGAGCTGGCCCAACGCTTTTGGCGGGTTGTCGGTTTTGCCGCTCGACCATGTTCTGGCATCCAGCGGGTGGCAGCTTGTGGACTCTGGCCACGGGCCAGATGTGGGCTCTGACCATCGCCCTGTGGTCGTTCGGGTGGCGGCGCAATAGCGCCTACTTGAAGTACTTCAGATGCTTTAGGACTTTTTGGCCTCTGGGGCTTATGTAGCAAGCGCAAGCAGCTATTAATATCGTAGCTAAGCTACCACGCTGCGGCGGTCAATCTTGCGGCTGAGCACGATGCTGGTTTGTGTGCGGTGCACGCCATCGGTCTGACCGATCTGGTCGAGCAGGGCGTCGAGTCGCTCGTGGCTGGGGCAGCGCAAAAAGGCCAGGTAGTCAAACGGCCCGCTCACGGCCGACACCTCCTCCACCTCGGGCATGGCGGCCAGGGCGCGCAGCACCTGGGGGGCCGATTGCGGCAGCACGCTGAGGCTGCACCAGGCGCGCACGGTGGCCTGGTCCATGCGCGTGCCCAGGCGCACACCGTAGCCCGCCACCACGCCTTCGCGCTCCAGCCGCGCGATGCGCGAGACCACGGTGGTGCGCGCCAGCCCCAGGCGCCGAGCCAAGGTGGCAGTGCTCTCGCGGGCGTTGGTTTGCAGCAGGCTCAGAAGCTGGCGATCGGTCTCATCCAGGGTAGGGTGCATGGTGTGTCTGGCCATTTCGTCGGAATGACGAATAATAAATCCGTATTCGCCGAATTGCACGCTACACATTGACAGCACCAGGGTCTAGCATCTCCCAAGGCCGCACGACGGCCGCCATCCAACAAAACGAGGAGACACACCATGACCACCCCCCGCCGTTCCATCACCATCCTGGGCGCAGGCCATATCGGCTTTGCCATGGCCCTGCTGCTGTCGCGCAGCGGCGACTACGAGGTACTGGTCGCCGATCGCGATCCGCTGCGCTTGCACGCTGTGGCGGCGCTGGGCATAGCCACCTGCACCACGGGCGACGATGCCGAACTGCAGCGCGCCATCGAAGGGCGCTTTGCCGTGCTCAACGCATTGCCGTTCCACTGCGCCGTGGGTGTGGCTACCCTGTGCGCGCGCGCCGGGGTGCATTACTTTGACCTGACCGAGGATGTGCCCAGCACCCAGGCCATTCGCGCCGTGGCCCAAGGTGCACGCAGCGTGCTGATGCCGCAGTGCGGCCTGGCGCCGGGCTTCATCGGCATTGTGGGCAATGACCTGGCGCGCCGTTTCGACGAGCTGCACAGCCTGCGCATGCGCGTGGGCGCGCTGCCACGCTACCCCCAGGGTGCGCTGCGCTACAACCTGACGTGGAGCACCGAGGGCCTGATCAACGAATACTGCAACCCTTGCGAGGCGATTGTGGACGGCGCGAAGACCACGGTGGCCGCGCTCGACGGGCTGGAAACCTTTGCGCTGGACGGCGTGGAGTACGAGGCCTTCAACACCTCGGGCGGCCTGGGCACGCTGACCGAAACCCTGGCGGGCCGTGCGCGCCAGGTGGACTACAAGTCCATTCGCTACCCTGGGCACTGCGCCATCCTGAAGCTCCTGCTCAACGACCTGCGCCTGCGCGAGCGGCGCGATCTGCTGAAGGAGATTTTCGAGGCCGCCATTCCCACCACCGAGCAGGACGTGATCGTGGTGTTCGCCAGCAGCACCGGGGTGCAGGGCGGCCGCTTGGTGCAGGAATCGCATTCCTCACGCATTCTGGGCTGCGAGGTCGATGGGCACCGCCTCAGCGCGATCCAGCGCACCACGGCCGCGGGCATTTGCGCCGCACTGGACCTGGTGGCCCAGGGCAAGCTGCCGCAGCAGGGCTTTGTGGGGCAGGAGCAGGTGGCGCTGGCCGATTTTCTGGCCAACCGCTTTGGCAGCGTGTACGCCACGCAGCCCGAAACCTGCGCAGAGGCCTGCGCGGTGTGAGCTACATGCCCAGCGACCTGAGCAGGTCGTCCGTGTCGCTGGGCGCTGCTGGTGAAGCAGGCGCGGCAGGCGCGGCTTGCGCGCCCAGTTCGTGTGCCTGCGCAATCAGGGCATCGGGATCGGGCGCTTCCTGGGGGGCAAAGTCGTAGAGCTTGATGAACTCGGTGCGGTCAATCGCCATTTCCAGGTAGAAAAGGTGGTTGGACGCGGTGTAGAACGTCACACGCCGGGCTTCGGGCTGGTCCAGGTTGGCATCCACGCTCAGCAACACCTGCTTGTTCAGCGCCATCATCTTGGGCTGGCTTTGGGTGATGTGGGTTTGCAGCTCGCGGTGCACCTTGCTGGTGAAGTCGCCCAGGACCTGGTTCATCAGTTCGCCCATGACGTTGCCCACCTCGTCGGCGGTGAACGAGCCCGCCAGGTCTTCACGCGCCATGCCCATGTGCAGCATGTACTTGGAATACAGCTCCATGGCTGCCTGGGCCGAGAAGTTGATGATGACCAAACCCGAGAACCCGCCGTCGAACAGCACAAAGCAGCCGATGTCCGGCTTGAGGCAGGTGCGCGTGATGCGCTGCACCATGCCGGAGTAGTGGATTTCGCTCTGCGTGGCCTTGTTGAGCACCCGGGTGACCGAGTTGCACAGGCTGGTGAGAATGTCTTCGATGCCGTACACGACGGGGTTTTCTGCGGTTTTCATGCTGCTGCGTTGGATGGCTGACCTGTCCGTAGCATAGGGCAGGTACAGCCATCCGGCCAGATGTTTCCGATTGTTTTCAGGCCCGCAGCGTGCTGCACGCAACGCAACAGGCTGTCAACGTGCCCCTGGGCGTTGGTACATGGCCTCGATGGCGGCGGCATGGCGCGCCAAGAGGTTGGCGCGCTTGAGCTTGAGGGTGGGGGTCATCATGCCGTTCTCGATGCTCCAGGGCTCGGTGACCAGGTGCACCGCTCGGGGCACGGCATAGCGCGCAAAACCGGCTGTTTGGCGGGCAATGCGTGCCAATGCCTCCTGCAGTACGGCAGGGTGGGCCAGGCTGGCGGCATCCTTCGGGTCCAGCCCCAGGCCCCGCGCCACACGCTGCCACTCTTCAGGGTGGACGACCGCCACGCAGGCAATGAAGGGCAGGTTCTCGCCCACCACAAAGGCCTGTTCAAACAGCGGGTCGGAGGTCACGGCCAGTTCCAGGTCGGCCGGGGGCACTTTCTCGCCGGTAGAGGTGACGATGATTTCCTTGATGCGGCCGCGGATGTAGATGCGCCCATCCACAATCTCGGCCTGATCGCCCGTGCCCAGCCAGCCCTCGGGCGAGAGGATGCGTGCCGTGTCCTCGGGCCGTTTCCAGTAGCCTTGCATCACGATGGGGCCGCGCACCTGCAGCTCGCGGTTGTCGCCAATGCGCACCTCGACGCCCGGCAGCGCCCGGCCCACGCTGGCCGGGTGGTTGTCGTCCAGCCCATTGACGGCCACCACGGGCGCCGTTTCGGTCATGCCGTAGCCCTGCAACACGGGCAGGCCCAGGCCCAGAAAACAGCGCGCAATGCTGGCCGACAGCGGCGCGCCGCCACTGATGGCCACGCGCACACGCCCGCCGAACTGTTCCAGCAGCGGTTTGGCCACCAGGCGCTGCAGAAGCGGCCAGGGCAGGGCGGCCCACAGGCCTGCGGCCCGGGCGTCATCGGCGCCAGGGGTAGGGAGCCCCTGGGCCGCACAAAAGCGCCGCCAGCCCACGGCCACGGCGGCCTCGAACAACTGGGTACGCAGGCGCGAGGGGGCCAGCGACTCCAGCACTTTGGCGTGCACCCGCTCGTAAATGCGCGGCACCGACACCAGCACCGTGGGGCGCACCGTGCGCAGGTCTTCGGACAACTGCGCCACCGAGCGCGCGTAGGCCACGCAGCAACCCGCCGCCATGGGCAGGTAGTAGCCCGCCGTGCGCTCGAAGGTGTGCGACAGCGGCAGAAACGACAGAAACACATCGTCCACCGTGGGGGTCACGCGCTGCAGCACCGCCTTGACGTCGGCCATGACGTTGCCGTGCGTCAGCATCACCCCCTTGGGTTTGCCGGTGGTGCCCGAGGTATAGACGATGGCAGCCAGGTCGTCGGCACGCGGGGGCATGATCTGGTGCTGGCAGGTGGCGCCGTGTGCCAGCCAGTCGGCAAGCGTCCAGCGCGGTACCGGGGCCTGCAGGTCGCTGGCCTGCGTGGGTTGGGTGACGAGCACGCAGCGCAATTGGGGCAGATCGGTGCCCACGGCACGGATGCGCTCCCACTGCTCCTCGCGCTCCAGCACCAGCACCGAAGCCTCGCAGTCCGACAGGATGTAGGCAATGCTGCCGGGGTTGTCGATGGCGTGCAGCGGCACTGGCACATGGCCGCAGGCCAGCGTGGCCTGGTCGATGCTCATGGCGTCCAGCCCATTGGGCTGCAGGATGGCAACGCGCGCGCCGGGGGGCAGTGCCATGGCGGCCAGCGCCTGGCTCCACTGCTGCACGCGCTGCGCGGCCTGGGCCCAGCTCAGGGTCTGCCAACTCTGAAGTGAAGGATCAAAAGCCTGGTAGGCCGGAGCGTTCGGGGTGCGGGCGGCGCGATAGGCCAGCAACTCGGGCAGTGTCTGCACCGCTGCGAGGTCTTGGGGAAGGGTGGTCATGGGGCGAAGGGGCGGGGCGAACAGGTGCACCGCAATTCAGGGTAAACCCTGAAACTATAGCGCCCCAGCCGCCATGGCCCCGCCTCGCAAGGCCTTTCGACGCGCTAGGTGGCCGCTTCCAGCCCTTGGTGGAAGTGATCCTGCATGGCCTGGCGCGTGGCCTCTGCGTCGTGCGTGCACAAGGCCTGCATCAGCCGGCGGTGCTCCTGCAGCGAATCCTCAATGCGCCCCTGCTTGAGCAAGGAGTTGTGGCGGTTGAGCTTCATGACCTTGCGCAGGTCGGCCACCATCTGGCTGCGCCAGCGGTTGTCGGCCAGTTCCAGCAGGCGCATGTGGAAGCGCTCGTTGATGGCAAAGAACCGATCGCGCTCACCTGCGGCGGCTTCCAGTTCTTCATGCAGGGCTTGCAGGGATTGGAGGTCTGCCGTACTGCCCTTGGCTGCCACCACGGCGGCGGCGTCACTCTCCAGCAGGCTGAGCAGGTGGTACACGTCGCGCAGGTCTTTTTCCGACATCTCCGTGACGTAGGCCCCTCGGCGCACCTTCATGGTGACCAGGCCCTCGGCGGCCAGCACCTTGAGGGCCTCGCGCAGTGGGGTGCGGCTGATGCCCAGCTCCTCGGCAATTTTCAGCTCGTCAATCCAGCTGCCGGGCTCCAGCTCGCGCCGAAAGATGCGTTGACGCAGCAGTTCGGCCACATCTTCATACAGGGCGCGGGGGGTGAGGGTAACGGCAGACATGGGTGCGATTGTAAGCTGCAAACAATATTTTGAATGAATAATTATGAATGATGTAAACTCGTCGTTACACAGGGAATCCCCTGAAGCCCTGACACAGAGCAACGCAACCGCCGGAGAATGCCCGCCATGAGTGAATCCAAACCCACCAACGCGCCCAGTTTTGCCACCGCCTCACTGGCCGACTGGGCCAAGGCAGCCGCCAAGTCGGCACCAGGCGGCGATATCCAGGCGTTGAATTGGGTGACGCCCGACGGCATCACGGTGAAACCCCTCTACACCGCCGAAGACACGGCCAGCCTGCCGTACGCCAACACGCTGCCGGGCTTTGAGCCCTACCTGCGCGGCCCGCAGGCCACCATGTACGCGGTGCGCCCCTGGACCATCCGCCAGTACGCGGGCTTCTCTACCGCCGAGGAATCCAACGCCTTCTACCGCAAGGCGCTGGCTGCGGGCGGGCAGGGCGTTTCGGTGGCCTTCGACCTGGCCACGCACCGCGGCTACGACAGCGACCACCCCCGCGTGACCGGCGACGTGGGCAAGGCCGGCGTGGCCATCGACTCGGTCGAGGACATGAAAATCCTGTTCGACCAGATCCCGCTGGACAAGGTGAGCGTCTCCATGACCATGAACGGCGCCGTGCTGCCCGTGCTGGCCGGCTACGTGGTGGCGGCGGAAGAGCAGGGCGTGAGCCAGGACAAGCTCTCGGGAACCATTCAGAACGATATTCTGAAAGAGTTCATGGTGCGCAACACCTACATCTACCCGCCCAAGCCGTCGATGAAGATCATCGGCGACATCATCGAGTACACGGCCAAGAACATGCCGAAGTTCAACTCGATCTCGATTTCGGGCTACCACATGCAGGAGGCTGGCGCCAATCAGGCGCTGGAGCTGGCCTTCACCCTGGCCGACGGCAAGGAGTATGTGAAGACCGCCATCGCCAAAGGCATGGACGTGGACGAGTTCGCCGGGCGCCTCTCCTTCTTCTGGGCCATCGGCATGAACTTCTACCTCGAAGTGGCCAAGATGCGTGCCGCGCGCCTGCTGTGGTGCCGCATCATGAAGGGCTTCAACGCCAAGAACCCCAAGAGCCTGATGCTGCGCACGCACTGCCAGACCTCGGGCTGGAGCCTGACCGAGCAGGACCCGTACAACAACGTGGTGCGCACCACCATCGAGGCCATGGCGGCCGTGTTTGGCGGCACGCAGAGCCTGCACACCAATGCGCTCGACGAAGCCATCGCGCTACCCACCGAGTTCTCGGCCCGCATTGCGCGCAACACGCAGCTCATCATCCAGGAAGAGACCCACATCACCAACGTGATCGACCCCTGGGCGGGCTCCTACATGATGGAAAAGCTCACCCAGGACATGGCCGACGCCGCCTGGACGATCATCGAAGAGGTCGAGGCCATGGGTGGCATGACCCAGGCCGTGGACAGCGGCTGGGCCAAGCTCAAGATCGAGGCGGCCGCAGCGCAGAAGCAGGCGCGCATCGACTCGGGCAAGGACGTGATCGTGGGCGTCAACAAATACAAGCTGGCCAAGGAAGACCCGGTCGATATCCTCCAGATCGACAACATGAAGGTGCGTGACGGCCAGATCGCCCGCCTGCAGCAGATCCGCGCCACGCGCGATGCCGCCAAGGTGCAGGCCGCGCTGGATGCGCTCACGGCGGCGGCCGAATCGGGCCAGGGCAACCTGCTGGATCTGTCGATCCAGGCCGTGCGTCTGCGCGCCACGGTGGGCGAGGTGTCCGATGCGCTGGAAAAGGTCTATGGGCGCCACCGCGCCGAAACGCAAAAGGTGACTGGTGTGTACGCTGCTGCCTACGATTCCGCAGAGGGCTGGGACAAGCTCAAGGCCGAGATCTCCGCTTTCGCCGAGCAAGAGGGCCGACGCCCGCGCGTGATGATTGCAAAACTGGGCCAGGACGGCCACGACCGTGGCGCCAAGGTGGTGTCCACCGCGTTTGCCGATCTGGGCTTTGACGTGGACATCGGCCCACTGTTCCAGACCCCCGAAGAATGCGCGCGCCAGGCCATCGAGAACGATGTGCACGCCGTGGGCGTTTCCACCCTGGCCGCAGGTCACAAGACGCTGGTGCCCGCCATCATCCAGGCGCTCAAGGACCAGGGCGCTGACGACATCGTGGTCTTTGTGGGTGGCGTGATCCCGGTGCAGGACTATGACCACCTGTACGAAGCGGGCGTCAAGGGCATCTACGGCCCCGGCACGCCGATTCCCGCCAGCGCCAAGGATGTGCTGGAGCAAATCCGCAAGGCCCAGGCGTGACCCCTGAGGCCTTGCTCGATGGCATCGTCCGTGGCAGCGCCGCCGTGCAGCGGCGCGCCATGGCCAAGGCCATCACGCTGCTGGAATCGACCCGCGCCGACCACCGCGCGCAGGGTGACGCGCTGCTCACGCAGCTGTTGCCGCACACGGGCAAGGCGTTCCGGCTGGGCATCAGCGGCGTGCCCGGCGTGGGCAAGTCCACCTTCATCGAGGCGCTGGGGCTGTACCTCATCGGCCAGGGCCTGCGCGTGGCGGTGCTGGCGGTGGACCCGTCGAGCAGTGTCTCGGGCGGTTCCATCCTGGGCGACAAGACGCGCATGGAGCACCTCTCGATGAACGAGAGCGCCTACATCCGCCCCAGCCCCAGCGGCGGCACGCTGGGCGGCGTGGCCGAGAAGACGCGCGAGGCCATGCTGGTGTGCGAAGCGGCAGGCTACGATGTGGTCATCGTCGAAACCGTGGGCGTGGGCCAGAGCGAAACCGCCGTGGCCAACATGACCGACATGTTCGTGCTGCTGCAGCTGCCCAATGCGGGCGACGATCTGCAGGCCATCAAGAAGGGCGTGATGGAAATCGCCGACCTGGTGGCCATCAACAAGGCCGACATTGACGCCAACGCTGCCATGCGTGCCCAGGCCCAGATCACCTCCAGCCTGCGCCTGCTGAGCCAGCACGGCAACCCCGAGCACGCCCACCATGACCAGACGCAGTGGCACCCCCAGGTGGTGCAGATCAGCGCGCTGCAAGGGCAGGGCATAGCCGCCTTCTGGGTTGCCGTGCAGCAGTACCGCGACCTGCAGACCGCCAACGGCCGCCTGGCCGCGCGCCGCGAAAAGCAGGCCTTGGCCTGGATGTGGGAGCGCATCGAAGCCGGACTCAAGCACGCATTCCACCAGCACCCGCAGGTGCGCGCGCTGCTGCCCCGCATGCAGCAGGACGTGACGGCGGGGCGCATCGCGCCCTCCACTGCGGCAAGAAATCTGCTTGCAGCGCAATACGGACAAGCGCAAGCAGCTATCAATTCAGTAGCATAAACAACACCACCCAAGTTCACTCAAAAGGACGAACCATGCAAGACATCCTGGACCAACTGGAGAAAAAGCGCGAGCTGGCCCGCCTGGGCGGCGGACAAAAGCGCATCGACGCCCAGCACAAGAAAGGCAAGCTCACCGCGCGCGAGCGCATCGAGCTGCTGCTGGACGACGGCACGTTCGAGGAATGGGACATGTTCGTCGAGCACCGCTGCACCGACTTTGGCATGGAAGGCAACAAGATCCCTGGCGACGGCGTGGTGACGGGCTACGGCATGATCAACGGCCGCCTGGTGTTCGTGTTCAGCCAGGACTTCACCGTGTTCGGCGGCGCATTGTCTGAGGCGCATGCCGAGAAGATCTGCAAGATCATGGACCAGGCGATGAAGGTGGGCGCCCCCGTGATCGGCCTCAACGACTCGGGCGGCGCGCGCATCCAGGAAGGCGTGGCTTCGCTCGGTGGTTATGCCGACGTGTTTCAGAAGAACGTGATGGCCAGCGGCGTGATTCCGCAGATCAGCATGATCATGGGCCCCTGCGCGGGTGGCGCGGTCTATTCGCCCGCCATGACGGACTTCATCTTCATGGTCAAGGACAGCAGCTACATGTTCGTGACCGGCCCCGAAGTGGTCAAGACCGTGACGCACGAGGAAGTGACCGCCGAGGAACTGGGCGGCGCCGTGACGCACACCACCAAGAGCGGCGTGGCCGACATGGCCTTCGAGAACGACGTGGAGGCGCTGATGATGCTGCGCCGCCTGTACAACTACCTGCCGCTGAACAACCGCGAAAAGCCGCCCGTGCGCCCCAGCAACGACCCGGCCGACCGCGCAGACCGCAGCCTGGACACCCTGGTGCCCGACAACCCCAACAAGCCCTACGACATGAAGGAGCTGATCGTCAAGACCGTGGACGACGGCGACTTCTTCGAGCTGCAGCCCGAATACGCCAAGAACATCCTCATCGGCTTTGCCCGCATGGAAGGCCAGGTGGTGGGCATCGTGGCCAACCAGCCGCTGGTGCTGGCGGGCTGCCTGGACATCAAGAGCTCCATCAAGGCCGCGCGCTTTGTGCGCTTTTGCGATGCGTTCAACATCCCCGTGGTCACCTTTGTCGATGTGCCCGGCTTCATGCCCGGTACGTCGCAGGAATACGGCGGCATCATCAAGCACGGCGCCAAGCTGCTGTACGCCTATGCCGAGTGCACCGTGCCCAAGATCACCGTCATCACCCGCAAGGCCTACGGCGGCGCGTACGACGTGATGGCTTCCAAGCACCTGCGCGGCGACGTGAACTTTGCCTGGCCCAACGCCGAAATCGCCGTGATGGGCGCCAAGGGCGCGGTGGAAATCATCTTCCGCGAAGACAAGGGCGACCCCGAAAAGCTCGCCGCCAAGGAAGCCGAATACAAGGCCCGCTTTGCCAACCCCTTCGTGGCCGGTGCGCGTGGCTTCATCGACGATGTGATCCTGCCGCACGAGACGCGCAAGCGCATCTGCCGCTCGCTGGTCATGTTGCGCGACAAGAAGCTTGAGAACCCCTGGCGCAAGCACGGGAACATTCCGCTGTAAGAAGAACAAGAAACCAGGAGATCACACATGTTCACCAAAATCCTGATCGCCAACCGTGGCGAAATTGCGTGCCGAGTGATTGCAACGGCCAAGAAGATGGGCATCCAAACCGTGGCCGTCTATTCCGACGCCGACAAGGAAGCCCGCCACGTCAAGCTGGCCGACGAGGCTGTGCGCATTGGCGCAGCGCCCTCGCGCGAGTCCTACCTGCTGGCCGACAAGATCATCGAGGCCTGCAAGCAGACCGGCGCACAGGCCGTGCACCCCGGCTACGGCTTCCTGAGCGAGAACGAGGCCTTTGCCAAGCGCTGCGAGGACGAAGGCATTGCCTTCATCGGTCCCAAGGCGCATTCGATTGCCGCCATGGGCGACAAGATCGCGTCCAAGAAGCTGGCCAATGAGGCCAAGGTCAACACCATCCCCGGCTACAACGACGCCATTTCCGGCCCCGAGCAGGCGGTGGAGATTGCCAAGGGCATTGGCTACCCCGTGATGATCAAGGCCAGCGCGGGCGGCGGTGGCAAGGGCCTGCGCGTGGCTTTCAACGACAAGGAGGCGTTTGAAGGCTTTGCGTCGTGCCAGAACGAGGCTCGCAACAGCTTTGGCGACGACCGCGTGTTCATCGAAAAATACGTGCAGGAGCCGCGCCACATCGAGATCCAGGTGCTGGGCGACAGCTTTGGCAACGTGATCTATCTGAACGAGCGCGAATGCTCCATCCAGCGCCGCCACCAGAAGGTGATTGAGGAAGCGCCGTCGCCCTTCATCAGCGATGCCACACGCAAGGCCATGGGCGAGCAGGCCGTGGCGCTGGCCAAGGCGGTGAAGTACCAGAGCGCGGGCACGGTGGAGTTCGTGGTCGGCAAGGACCAGGACTTCTACTTCCTGGAAATGAACACCCGCCTGCAGGTGGAGCACCCGGTGACGGAGTGCATCACCGGCCTGGACCTGGTGGAACTCATGATCCGCGTGGCGGCGGGCGAAAAGCTGCCGCTGACGCAGGCCAATGTGAAGCGCGACGGCTGGGCCATCGAGTGCCGCATCAATGCTGAAGATCCGTTCCGCAACTTTTTGCCCTCCACCGGCCGCCTGGTGCGCTTCCAGCCGCCCGAGGAGAGCATGTTCCAGTCCGACACCAGCAAAAAGCTGGGCGTGCGGGTGGACACGGGCGTGTACGAAGGCGGCGAGATCCCGATGTACTACGACTCGATGATCGCCAAGCTCATCGTGCACGGCACGGACCGCAACGACGCCATCGCCAAGATGCGTGCCGCGCTCAACGGCTTCGTCATCCGCGGCATCAGCAGCAACATCCCGTTCCAGGCCGCGCTGCTGGCACACCCGAAGTTTGTGTCGGGGCACTTCAACACCGGCTTCATTGCCGAGCACTACGGCAAGGGCTTTGCGGCCGAGGACGTGCCGCACGACGACCCGCAGTTCCTGGTGGCGCTGGCCGCCTTCATGCACCGCCGCTACCGTGCGCGTGCCTCGGGCATCAGCGGCCAGTTGGCCGGGCATGAGGTGCGGGTGGGCGAGCAGTTTGTCGTGGTCACCCTGGGGGCCGAGGGCAAGAACCAGCACCACGAGGTCACGGTGTCCGACTTTGAAGACAAATCGGGCTCCAGCGCTGTGCTGGTGGGCGGCAAGAGCTATCAAATCAGTAGCACTGCAACGCTGGGCCAGATCCGTGTGCAGGGCAGCTGTAACGGCCAGGGCTTTACCGCCCAGGTCGAGCGCGGTGTAGGCAAGAACCCGCTGGCGCTGCGCATCGCGCACAACGGCACGCAGGTCGAGGCCATGGTGTTCTCGCCCCTGGGGGCGCGGCTGCACCAGCTCATGCCCTTCAAGGCGCCGCCGGATCTGTCCAAGTTCCTGCTCTCGCCCATGCCTGGCCTGCTGGTGGACGTTGCCGTGCAGCCGGGCCAGAAGGTCCAGGCCGGCGAAAAGCTGGCCGTGATCGAGGCCATGAAGATGGAAAACATCCTCTTTGCCGCGCAGGACGGCGTGGTGGGCAAGATCGTCGCGGGCAAGGGCGAGTCGCTCGCGGTGGACCAGGTGATTCTGGAATTCCAGTGATCCAGCGCCATTCCGTGAAAAGGGGCCTCGCGCCCCTTTTTCATAGTGTTTTTAAGCTTTAGCGCCCGTATTTATTGCGCGAGCAGCTATCAAATCAGGAGTACAGCAATGAGCAATGCATCCCGCCCCTTCAAAGTGCTGGGCATCCAGCAGGTCGCCATTGGCGGTACCGACAAGGGCCGCATGAAAAAGCTGTGGGTGGACATGCTGGGCCTGGAGCAGACCGGCACCTTCCAGAGCGAGCGCGAGAACGTGGACGAGGACATCCTGGCCATGGGGCAGGGCGCCTTCAAGGTCGAGGTGGACATCATGCAGCCGCTCGATATCGACAAAAAGCCCGCCGTGCACACCACGCCGCTCAACCACATCGGCCTGTGGATCGACGACCTGGCCGCGGCCGTGGAGTGGCTCACGGCCCAGGGCGTGCGTTTTGCGCCCGGCGGCATCCGCAAGGGGGCTGCGGGTTACGACATCTGCTTTTTGCACCCCAAGAGCAACGAGGAGTTTCCCGTGGCCGGGGAGGGCGTGCTGATCGAACTGGTGCAGGCACCGCCCGAGGTGATCGCCGCGCTGGGCTGACCCGCCTACACGGACACCAGCACGTCGCACTGCGACTCGGCCAGCACGTGCTTGGTGACGCTGCCCAGCAGCAGGTCGGCCACGGGGCCTTCGCCGTGCTTGCCCATGACGATCAGGTCGCAGTCCTGGTCTTGCTCCTGCTCCACGGTGCGCAGGGCCGGGTCGCCGTACTGAACGATGCAGTGGCATTCCTCACTGGCCAGGCCCGCTTGCACACGCAGGGCCTCCAGTTTTTCGGTGGCCACCTGGCGCGCCACGGTGCGGTATTGGGTGAGGGTGTCTTCCTCGACGCGGGCATAGCGCAGGTGGCCTTCAAACGGCACCTCGAAAGCGTGCAGCAGCACCAGCTCGGCACCAGGTGCGATGCGGCGCGCCAGTGCCAGCGTGCCCAGTGAGGCGTCAGAAAAATCCACGGGCACCAGCACGCGCCGGTAGCCTTCGTGCGGCGACTGCTTGACCACCAGCACCGGGCAGGGCGTGGTTCTGAGAATGCGCTGCGCCGTGGTGCCCAGCAGCAGGTGGCGCACCACACTTTCCCCCCGTGCACCGCAGACCAGCAGGTCCGCCTGCAGCTCCTTCACGATGCGTACCAGTTCGTTCGTCACTGCCCCGGTGCGAACATGGGTGTTCGCTGCCACGCCATGGCGTTGCCGCAGCAGGTCGGCCAGGGCGTGCACCTGGGCCTGGGCAGCCTCCAGCACGCGCTGGGGCATGTCTCGCGCCTGACCGGGCAGCCACTGGCGCAGATGGTCCAGCGGCGATAGATCGGCCACATGCAGCAGGTCCAGCGCAGCCTGGGTCTGGCGGCTGAGCATGGCGCCGCGTTCCGCTGCGCGCCGGGCAGGGGCGGAAAGGTCGGTAGCAACCAGAATGCGTTGGAAGGAGGTCATCGCGGTCCTCGTTGGGGGTTGGGCCATACTGGCAGCGCAGGCTGAACCATTGCCCTGGCATTGTCTCCCATCAGTGGAGCAAAGCTTCCCAAACCATCCCGCCCACCACCGTTGCATTGCCCATGACACCACCCAACCGTTCGAGCAAGCACGCCAAGGTCCCTGCCAACCCACTCTGGCACACCTTGGGTACCGATCAGACCGAAGAAGCCCTGCGCACCGGCCCCCAGGGGCTGAGCGAGACCGAGGCCAGGGAGCGTTTGGCCACCCACGGCCTCAACCGCCTGGCGCCACCGCGCCAGCGTGGGCCGCTGCTGCGCTTTGTGCTCCAGTTCCACAACATCTTGCTGTACGTGATGCTGGGATCGGCGCTCATCACCGCGTTGCTGGGGCATTGGGTGGACACCGGGGTGCTGCTCATGGCGGTGGTGGTCAACGCCATCATCGGTTTTGTGCAGGAAGGCAAGGCCGAGTCGGCGCTCAACGCCATCCGGGCCATGCTCTCGCCCCACGCCATGGTGCTGCGCGACGGGGTTCAGCGTGAAATCGACGCCGCAGCGCTGGTGCCCGGCGACGTGGTGCTGCTGGCCTCCGGCGACCGGGTGCCCGCCGATTTGCGCCTGATCGCGCACAAGGAACTGCGCGTGGACGAATCGGCTCTGACGGGCGAATCCCTGCCAGCCGAAAAAGACACGGCCACCGTTTTGCCCGATGCGCCGGTGGGTGACCGCCGCTGCATGGCCTATTCCGGCACGCTGGTGGTGTACGGCCAGGCCAAGGGCGTGGTCGTGGCCACGGGCGTTGCCACCGAGTTGGGCAAGGTCAACCAGATGCTCTCGGGCATCCAGAGCCTGACCACGCCGCTGCTGCGCCAGGTGGACCATTTTGGGCGCGTGCTGGCGGTGGTCATCCTCGGCATCTCGGCGCTGACCTTTGCGCTGGGCACCTGGCTGCGCGGGCACGATGCGTCCGAGATGTTCATGATGGTCGTGGCGCTGGCCGCATCGGCCATCCCCGAGGGGCTGCCCGCGATCATGACCGTGACCCTGGCGCTGGGCGTGCAGCGCATGGCCCGGCGCCACGCCATCATCCGCCGCCTGCCTGCGGTGGAGGCCCTGGGCTCAGTCACCGTCATTTGCTCGGACAAGACCGGCACGCTTACCCGCAACGAGATGACTGTGCAACGTGTGGTCTGCGCAGGCCATGTGTTCGACGTGGGTGGTGTGGGTTACGCCCCGGTGGGTGATTGCAGCATCGACGGCCGCACCATCGACGTGGCCCGCTACCCGGCACTGGCCATGGCGGTGCGCGCCGGCGTGTTGTGCAACGATGCCCGCCTGAACGAGGACACAGGCGTGTGGAGCGTGGTGGGCGATCCGACCGAGGGCGCCTTGCTGGTGCTGGGTGGCAAAACGGGCTTTACCCAGGAGCAGGGCGCGCAGGCCTGGCCCCGGCGTGACTCCATCCCGTTCGAGTCGCAGCACCGCTTTATGGCCACGCTGCACCAGGACGGCGATGGCGACGCCTGGATCTTTGCCAAGGGCGCGCCCGAGCGGATTCTGGACATGTGTGGCTCGCAACTGGCACATGACGGCGAAAAGCCCCTGGACGTGGACCACTGGCGCCGCATGGCCACCGACACCGCCGCGCAGGGCCTGCGCCTGCTGGCCCTGGCGTGCAAGCGCGCCGACGCTGGCAAGGCGCAGTTGGACATGGCCGACATGGAGCATGGCTTCATGCTGCTGGCCCTGGTGGGCATCATCGACCCGCCGCGCGAAGAAGCCATGCAGGCCGTGCGCGAGTGCCACCACGCGGGCATCCGCGTGAAGATGATCACAGGCGACCATGCCGAAACCGCCCGCGCCATCGGTGCGCAACTGGGCATAGGTGCAGGCAAGCCCGCCATCACGGGCGCCGAGTTGGCGCTGATGGACGACGCCGCACTGCGCAGCGTGGCCATGGAGGTGGACGTTTTCGCCCGCGCCAGCCCTGAGCACAAGCTGCGCCTGGTGCAGGCCCTGCAGGAAAACCAGCAGGTGGTGGCCATGACCGGTGACGGTGTGAACGACGCCCCGGCCCTCAAGCGTGCCGATGTGGGCGTGGCCATGGGCAAGAAAGGCACCGAGGCGGCCAAGGAGGCCTCCGACATGGTGTTGGCCGACGACAACTTTGCCACCATTGCCGCAGCGGTGCGCGAGGGCAGGGCGGTGTACGACAACCTCAAGAAGTTCGTACTGTTCATGCTGCCTACCAACGGGGGTGAAGCGATGGTGGTCATTGCCGCCATCCTGTTTGAACTGACGCTGCCGCTCACGCCCGCGCAGGTGCTGTGGATCAACATGGTCACCTCCAGCACGCTGGGCCTGGCCCTGGCTTTCGAGCCTGCCGAGCGTGGCCTGATGTCGCGGGCGCCCCGGCCTCCCGGCGAGGCCTTGCTGTCGGGCTTTTTTGTCTGGCGGGTGCTGATGGTGTCGGCCCTGATGATGACGGGCGCGCTGGGCCTGTTCCTGTGGGAGCTGCAGGCAGGCAGCAGCATCGAGGTGGCACGCACCATGGCCGTGAACGCCGTGGTAGTGGCCGAAATGTTCTACCTCGTCAACAGCCGTTTCATCCTGGCCCCGGTGCTCAGCCGCCAGGGACTCACTGGCAACCGCATGGTGCTGTGGGCGCTGGCCGCCTGCATTCCGCTGCAATGGGCGTTCACGCACACACCGCTCATGCAAGACATTTTTGGGTCGGCGGACCTGAGCGTGCTGGAATGGGCCAAGGTGCTGGGGGCCGGGTTGCTGGTGTTTTTCGTGGCCGAGCTGGAGAAGTTTGTCATTCGCCGCAGCCCGATGGCGGCTCGCCTGGTTCATGCCTGAAAAATGCATTGGGGCACCAGATCGGCGCCAATGAATGCCGTTGCAGCAAACAGCTCCCTGTGGCGGCCAAAACGCCCTATCTGCACACAAAAATACGTGCAGATAGGGTGTTTTCTTGTGCCTCAAGAATGGCGCAATATGTGAGCCATGTTGCTGCAATACCCGTGAATTTATGGAACAAAATCCTCCGCTGCGCTTGACCATCATGAAAATCATGGCGCAATTTGTTACCAAGACTGCCCTGGGCTGCACCAGGCAGGATCACGCACGTAGGAGGTATTGCATGACCCAGAACCTTGGCACCCACCCGGTGCAGTTGCATGTTCCAGTCCCACCAGCGCGGGCCGCTGTGCATCAGCGCTGGCCGGTGGCCGCTGTGCAGGCGCTGCTCGATCGCCCTTTGCTCGACCTGGTGTTCGAAGCCCAATCTGTGCACCGCCAGCACTGGCCCGAGGGCGACATCGAACTGGCCACGCTGTTGTCCGTCAAGACCGGCGGCTGCCCCGAAAACTGTGGCTATTGCCCGCAGTCCGCCGAGTTCGACACCGGCGTCAAAGCCCAAAAAATGCTGGAGGTGGACGAGGTGCTGCAGGCCGCGCAGGCCGCCAAGCAGGCGGGCGCCACCCGTTTTTGCATGGGCGCCGCCTGGCGCGCCCCCAAGGACCGGGACATTGACAAAGTGGCCGGCCTGATTTCTGCCGTCAAAGGTCTGGGGCTGGAAACCTGCGCCACGCTGGGCATGTTGCAGCCGGACCAGGCCCTGGCCCTCAAGGCCGCCGGGCTGGACTACTACAACCACAACCTGGACACCGCGCCAGAGTACTACCAGGACGTGGTCAGCACGCGCCAATACCAGGAGCGGCTGGACACCTTGCAGAACGTACGCGACGCCGGCCTGCGCGTGTGCTGCGGCGGCATTGTGGGCATGGGTGAGGCGCCGGTGCACCGCGCCGGGCTGATTGCGCAACTGGCCAACCTGAACCCCTACCCGGATTCGGTGCCCATCAACAACCTGGTGCGCGTGCCCGGCACACCGCTGGCCGACAGCGAGCCGATCGACCCGCTGGACTTTGTGCGCATGATTGCCGTGGCCCGCATCACCATGCCCAAAGCACGCGTGCGCCTGTCGGCCGGGCGCCAGCAACTGGGCGAGGCCGTGCAGGCGCTGTGCTTTCTGGCGGGTGCGAACTCGATTTTTTACGGCGACAAGCTGCTGGTCACCGGTAACCCGGACGCCACCGCCGACCTGCAACTGCTGCGCAAGCTGGGCCTGCGCAGCCGCCAGACGCAGGAGGAGGGCGCTGCGCCTGCCGCCAATGCAGCGCAGGGATGCGGCTGCGGTTGTACTTGCGGCTGAGAATTGCTATAAAAAATATAGCTTGTAGCGCCCGTGGATAGAGCGCTACAAGCCATTTTTACCAAGAGAAGTACGTGTTTTACTTTTTCATCGGACAGGTGTTGATGCCCAGCAACGTATAGGCCGGGCAAAAGCCGAACAGGCCCGTGGCCAGCGGCACGACACCGATCCAGCCCCAAACGCCCACCGTGCCTGTGGCGGCCAGGCCGATCAGCACCAAACCGGCGACGATGCGCAGGATGCGGTCCAGAGATCCAGCATTTTGTTTCATGGGATTTTCCTTTCAGGTTGAAAACTTAGAGGGTAGCGCCGCACTATTTGAGGCGCTTGCCGGTACTGTCAAACACTTGCATTTCAATGGAAATGCCCTGGCCCACGCTCTGGGTCACGGTGCAATAGGCCTCAAACTGGTCAAGCACGCGGTCCAGGTGCTCCAGGCTGGAGGCGGGTACGCCCAAGTGCAGGGCGGCGGTCATCTTGAGCACGCGCAGGCGCTTTTGCTCGTTGCGGCCGATCTCGGCGTCCACGGTGCAGTGCAATGGTTCGGGCGTCTGCTTGAACTTGCGCAGGGCAAACAGCAGCGAATCGGACAGGCAGTTGCCCACGGCAGCCGCCAGCAGCTGCACGGGGGAGGGGCCCTGCCCCGAGCCCAGTGGCGCAGGCTCGTCGGCCAGCAGGGGTGGAATCCCCTCACCAAAATCGACCTGGAACTGGTAGTCCTGCTGTTGACGCAGGGTGATGCGGACGTTGCTCTCGCTCATGGCTATCCTTTGTAGGTATCAGTTGCGTTGAATGGCACGCCCCATCTGCATGGCCACCATGCCCACGGAGCCTCCGTTGCGTGCGCCGGTGTAGCCCATTTGCTGTAGCCACACCATGGCCATCTGCGAGCGGGCTCCGGACAGGCAGTACAGCAGCACCTCGGCAGACAGGTCTGGCAAGGCCTTGGGTGCGTCAATCTGCAGTCGATCCAGGGGCAAGTTCAATGCTCCTTCGACATGGCCAGAAGCAAACTCTCCGGGTGAACGAACGTCCACCAGGATGGGGGCGGCGTCAGTGCCGGTCTCGGAACCCATGCCCGAAGCCATCGGCAATCAGCAGCCCGGCTGGATGCCCAGCTTGCGCAAGATGTTTTCCAGCATGCACCACTTGGTGAACCCGCTTTGCAGCAGGTTGGCGCCTACAAAGGCGGTGAACGCCAGCCACCATTGGCTCATGAACAGCGGACTGCCTGGAATACCCAGGGCCAGGGAAAGCAGGATGAAGGCACCCGCCAACAGGCGAACCACTTGCCAGGAAGTCATTGCAATCTCCTTCGCGATGCGTTGCAGAACATTTGTTGACTGAATTATTTAGCCAAACAGCTAATTAGTCAAACGATGTATCATGGCAGCCCTGTGACAGCGATGTCTGCGGGTGCATTTCAGCGCCCGCACTAGGAATATTCCGATGAAAAACCTCCCACCAGAAGCCCTGCAGCAGGTCGCCGCTTACTTCCAGACGTTGGCCGAGCCTACGCGCCTGCGCATCCTCAACCTTTTGCGTGAGGGCGAACGCAATGTCGGTGAACTGGCCCAACTCTGCGGCTACACGGCAGCCAACATCTCCCGACATTTGTCCCTGATGACCCAGCAAGGCCTGGTACGCCGTGAGAGCCGTGGCACCAGCGTGTACTACAGCATTGCCGATGAATCGGTCTACGCGTTGTGCGATTTGGTCTGTGGGAGCATTGCGCGCCAGTACGAGCGTGCCACCAAGACGCAGCACGCCATCTTTTCGAGGGAATGAGGGGCAGCGTGGCTGGATCAGGCCTGGCGACGACGGAATACCCAGACCTCCTTGTTTTACTATTTAACATAATATACATCGTATCTAGTCATGAAGTGATCCGAGATCAGCAGCACAAGCTGCATCGTGGATCACCACAGCGCCCAACCATACATTGCATCCCACGGCACAATGGGCCTATGAGAATCCTGCACACCATGTTGCGCGTTGGCAATCTCCAGCGCTCCATCGACTTCTACACCCAGGTGCTCGGCATGCAGTTGTTGCGCCAGTCAGAGAACCCTGAATACAAATACTCGCTCGCGTTCCTGGGTTTTGACGGCGGCAACCCCAGCCAGGCAGAAATCGAGCTGACCTACAACTGGGGCGTGGAGAGCTATGACATGGGCTCCGCGTATGGCCACATCGCCATTGGGGTACCCGACGCCTATGCCGCCTGCGAGCGCATCCGTGCTGCCGGGGGCAACATCACGCGCGAACCGGGGCCGGTCAAGGGCGGCAGCACGGTGATCGCCTTTGTGACCGACCCGGACGGCTACAAGATCGAGCTGATCCAGCGGCAGCACAGTGAAGCCGGTGCAGGCTTGCGCTGACCATGGTGCCAAGCCAAGCATTTGCTATCTATTTAATAGCATCTAACGCTTGATTTGCGGGCGCCAGAGCACTATTTGGCTTCAATTGATTGTCGTGTGAGCGCATCCACCTCGCGGCGGGCTGCTTCGGCGTCGCGGGCATATTCGGCGAGGTAGCGATCGCGCTCCTCGCTGATCCACTCATCGGGCGCAAAGCGCGTGAGCGGATAGCTGGCGCTTTGGTGCACCAGCCCGGCCCAGCGCGGCATCAGCGCGCGGTCGGGAAAACGGTCGGGGATCAGCAGAAAGCCCTCCACATCACGCAAGCGCAGCGGAAAGGCCGGTGCCTTGTCACGTATCAGTGCGCCAAACACCTGCAAACGCATTTCCTGCTCACCAGAGCCCAGCTCCTGGTTGAACTGCACCAGGGCAAATGGCTTGCCTTGCGCATCGTCCACGCGGCCGCTGACCACATAACGACCTGCCGTGCGCACCTGCGCCTTGAGGTAAAAGTGGAGCGAACCGCCCTCCACCGCCTCCCGCACCCCGAGCCAGGTGGCGGGCACAGCGGGTGCGTACACCACGTCGAAATGCGCCACCCCTTGTCGCCCCTGCGCAGCCACCTGGGCCAGGATGCGGATGGTGCCGTCGTACTGACCAAAGCCTTGCTGTGCAGGGCTGAGCAAGGTGCTATGCACGCCGTCGCCTGCCAGCGCATCGGCACCGGTGCCGTTGTCAGCAAAGGCCAGGTCGGTTTGGATCAGCGGCACCGGCGTGCGCGTGTCCGGGACCGACTGGGCTGCTGCGCCGCGCACGATCAGCGGCAGGCGTTGGCCTTCTTCGTTCAGGGCCTCGATGGAAAAACGGGCCACGTCGGTACCGCTGAGGAAGACCCGATCCTGGGTGGTGCGTAGCCGCACGCCCTTGACGACATCGCCCTTGGCATCGCGCAAAGGGGTTTCTTCCGTCACCGGATCGAAAGGACGCACCTGGTCGGGGTGATCCGCCAGGGGACGCGACTCGTGCGGGTAGCGTGTGGCGTCGCGGTAGCTGGCATACACCTGCTCCGCGCGCTCGTAGCGGGCTTGCCACAAGCGCAGTTTTTCGGCCTGGGCCTGTTGCCCTGCAGCACTCAAGGGAGCCTGCGCGCCGGGCGTGGGCGGGCCCGACGCACCAGCCTGTCCCGGCGTGGCGAGGGTTGAAGCCATGGCGGACGAGGGCGCTGCGCTGGCGGCAGCCCCTGCCCCGCCCGCCGAGGCCCCGTCGGCCGCCAACCACCACCATGCCCCACCTACGGCAGCGGCGGCCAGGCCCGCCGCAATCCATGCCCGCGATGCCACCGGGTGTCCGCAGGGTCAGCGGGCGTTGGCGGCCATGTCGGCGCGCACCTTGGAGACCACCCCGCCCCAGTTGCCCCGGGTGTAGTGGTCGAGGGACTCGCTGTCGTCCCGGAACTGGACGCTGTGGTAAGCCCATTTCGCGCTCCCACCCTCGTTCGCCGCTGTGCCCAGGGTCAGATCGTTGCAAAACCAGTCCGAGGGGTTGCAGAAGCCAGCGCCACCGCTGCCCGACACACCGCCGGCCGAGTGGTAGGCCACGGCCTCATCGTCCTGTCCCGGCAGGATGCCCGAGTAGAGCGTGCCCTTGGCGCCCGCATACATGTAGAACCACTTGGCGCGGGTCTGGTTGTGGTCGTACATGGCGCGTGCGGTGGCCGTCTTGAGGTCGGACGTGAGCGGATCGGACACGGCCCAACTGCCTACGTTGGCCAGCTCGCTGCCCCCGGCGGCCCCGGCAGCCACGTTGACCCACTTGATGTTCCAGCCCGTTTGGGTGCTGCCATCGGTGTTGCCGCACACCCCCGAGGCATTGGGCGTGGCGTTCTTCTTGTAACGGGCCGATCCGCCGTAGAGCGACAGCGCATAGCCGATCTGCAGGTTGCCTGCACTGTGCGCGGCGATGTAGCACCAGTTCTGCCCGGTGCAGTAGCAGTCCAGGGCGTCACGGATGCGGTAGTTCTGGTCGGCAATGCGGTTGTAGCCGTCCCAATTGACCGATTTTTTGTTGACCCCCGCCTCGGTGCTGGCAGGGCCCCAGTAAGTGAAGTCGGCATGGTTGCCCGGCTGGCCGCCTCCGGTGCGGCCATTGATCCAGAGCGAATAGTTGGTGGCATACACCCCTGTGGCCAGCGCCCCCAGCAGTGCCACCGCACCCAGCGCCCAGCGGCGCGGACGGATTCGAGAAATGTTCAGGCCCAAAGTACGCATCAGGATTCCCTCTCGTCGTGGTGATTGGTCTGCCATCCCTGCCACTGGGATGCACAACCGCGCCCTGGGGATGGTGATACAGGTCAAAAACGAACGGTCGTGCGCGAAAAAGTATCCAGATATTGCGAGCGCTTGCGCATTGGCAATAACCCTGCTGTCCGACGCAGCCCACAGCCAGGGCTGGCGGTCATCCGCCTGCCGCAGTGCGGGGGTCGGCCGCGCAAACGCGGTTGCGCCCTTGCTGTTTGGCCTGGTACAAGGCCTGGTCCGCAGCGCGCAGGGCCGCGTCCCACTGGGCTGCGTCGTGCACCGCGGTGCATACCAGACCCACGCTGATGCTCACGACCCCTGCGGTGGGCGAGGCCACATGCGGCAAACCCAGCGCCTGCACGGCTTGGCACATGCGCTGGGCCAGGGCCATGGCATGGTCGGCGTCCACGTCGTACCACAGCACCACAAACTCCTCGCCGCCATAGCGGGCGCAAGCGTCCAGCGGTCTGCGGGCATGCTCGGCAATCACATGGGCCACCGACTGCAAGGCCACGTCACCGGCCGCATGGCCGTAATGGTCGTTGTAGTGCTTGAAGTGGTCCACATCCACCATGGCGATGCCGATGCTGCGCCCATCCCGCAGGGCCTCGCGCCATATGCCTGTTGCCCTGGTACTGAAGGCGCGGCGGTTGAGCAGTCCGGTGACGAAATCACGCTCGGCGAGCCTGTGCAGTTGCACCATGGAGCAAAAATTCTGACGTACTGCTTGCTCCAGAAAATGGTTTCCAAAGCATCCAATCAGGTTGGCAGTGGCCAGAAAAAACGCGTTGTACAACAGTGTGTCGCCATTCAGGCCGACGTGAAGCTCCATGGCCACATAGGCCAGGAACACCAGCCACCCGCAGAGGGAAGCAGCCACAAAGCGCAGCCCGGTCAAAAAATAGAAAAAGAAGGTGGCCAGGATGATGCCTTCATAAGGCAAGCCGAAGGCGTGCACCCGAGCGACCCAGATGATGCCCACGATCCCCAGCCCGCTCGCCAGCGCCGAAGCACTGACCAGCCATTGCAGCCATTCACGCAGGCTGCGCACGTACAAGGCAACCCAGGTCAGCGCGAGCACCGGCACGATGCCGCCCAGCCGCAAGCCAAGCACGCCGTCGCGCACCAACGGCGGCAGGCTCAAGGCATCCAGCATTGCGAAGGCCAGGAACAGCGCCAGAGCCACCGGCAGCGACTTTCGCATGCGGGGCAGAAACTCTGCCAGGTGGTAGCGGCGAAAGTCGGCTTCCAGCGCTGCATCGGCAAAGCGCAGACGCAACCACCCTGCCCGCGCAAAAGCCCCTGTCGATGCGCGGGCGTCGTTCGCTGGTTCAGGGCTGACCATGGCAAGTGTGGGCGTGGTGTGGAGGGCCGTCTTCAGGGCGCAGCGCCCTGCTCCACCAAATCCATGCGGCGCCGAATGCGGGCGGCGGCTTCGGGTTGACCGCCCTGCTCTGCCCACTGCCGCTGCACCCCCAGCCAGGCCAGCAAGGGCCTGCGCCAGCCCTGCTGCGACGCGGTGTCCACGGCTGCCTGCACCACCGCAGGCGATGCCTGGGACCGGCGCAGCAACACCCCGGCCGCTACCAGGCGCGCCAGCGGGTCAGAAAGCTGCAGGACGTGGGCAGCGGCCGCTGCGTCCGTGGTGGCAAGGGCCAGGGCCTGCTGTGCGGGTGGCAACAACGCCGCCTGCACGGGGTCCAGCGTCTGGCCAGCCAGATAGGCGGCGTAGGCCCGCTCTGGCCCGGCAGCATCGGTGCGCAGGGCCTCGAAGCGAGGGCAGTCCCAGGGCATGGCGCTGGCAGTTTGTGCGGCACATTGCAGCAGCTCCAACCGTGCCATGCGTGCGGGTTGGCCAGTGCGGGCAATGGCTTGGCGGGCGTGCTGCCATTCCAGTGTCGCCACCCGTTGGTTCCCGCTGAGGTAGGCCTCCAGCGCACGCTGCGATGCGCCATGCGAATCCATTTGCCACGCGGGTGTGGGGGGCTGGCTGGAGCATGCTGCCAGCAGCAGACACAGGGTGGCAGCGGCGGCTGTGCGCCTTGTCCAGGGGATGGCGTTCGCAGTCATGGCAGCTTGATTTCCGTATCGCGGGCAAACGGCCATTTGCGCTGGATGTCGCCCACCAGTTGGTCGATCTTGCGCAGGTTGGACTCCACCTCGGCACGCAGCGCCCCCAGATCGGCCGTGCCCTCGCGCACATTGGCGCCGACGGCCTGGGCCTCGGCCAGCACGGCGTCCACCTTCTTCAGCGTGGCGCGGGTGTCGGCCAGCAAGCCACCCAGCTGCGCGACGCTGGCCTGCACCTGGGGCATCAGGCCCCCCGGGCCGTACAGCTGGGTGTCGGTCTTGGCGGCCAGGCCGTCGATGCGGGTGAGCAAGGCGTTGGTGCGGTCGAGCGCCGCCAGCACCTTGCCTGCATCCTGCGCATTGCCCATGAGCACCTGCAATGCGCCGCCAGGGGCATTGAGCCGCTCGGTCAGCGTGCGCACCTGGGCCAGGCTGCTGGCCAGGGCGGCATCCTGTGCGGTCAGCGCGTTGAGGTTGCCCAGCAGTTCACGTGCACTGGCCATGAGCTGCGGGATCTCCGACGTGGCATCGCCGCGCAGCACCGGGCGCACGGCCCCGTCGGGCAGTGGGTCATCGTTGGGCAGGCCCGAATACGCACGAATGGCCGTGCCCCCCACCATGCCGCGCACCAGGGTGAACACGCTGGAGACACGCAGCCAGTGCGCGTCCTTGCGCGCCACATCGACAACGATGCGTGCATTGCCTTCGTCGGCCAATTCAATGCGACGCACCCGGCCGATGGGAAAGCCAGAAAACGTCATGTCCATGCCCACCACCACGCCCTCGGAGTCGTCGGCCACCAGCACCAGGGTCTGGGTGGGCTCAAAGGCGCCGCGCGCATACAGCAAGTACATCACCGAGCCGACGATGAGTGCCAGCGTGAACAGCAGTAGCGCGGCGGCCTTGAGTTCGAGGTGTGCGACCGGGCGCAGCGCTTCGGGCGCAGCCGGGGGTGGGGACGGTGGGGTGGCGTTCATACCTTCTCAGTAGTAATTGCCCACGAGCGAGGCCACTTCGATCAGCAGCAGCACCGCAAACATGCGCGCCAGGCCGCCCAACTCGCTTTGCTGCGACAGGGCTTCGCCTTCATCGTACAGGGCAGAGGCCAGAGGGATCACCGCCACGGCCAGGCTGGACAGCAGCGTCTTGAGGCCAAAAACCAGTGTCACCGCAGGCGAAAACACCTGGCCGAACATGCGTGTATAGCTGGGCAAGCCCGCCAGATTGAAACCGTACACCCCCAGGTAGGCCATGACCAGGGCCACCACGCAGGACAGTGCCGCCAGCGTGATGCAGGCAAACACCCCAGCAGCCACGCGCGGCAACAGTTCGGCGCGCACCGGGTCGGCACCGGCGCGGCGCAGAGCGTCCAGATGGCCCGCATGGCGCAATTGGGCCAGCGCCGCGCCGCTTGGAATGGTGCATCGCAAGGCAACAAACAGCGCCGCCGTCAGCGGGATGAGCTCCAGCACCAGCACGCGGATGACCATCTCCAGCGCATAGGCGGTGAGCCCATAGCTCAGCGCCGTGACCACCACAATGCGTGTGAGCACCAGGCTCAGCAGCGCGGCCAGCACCGTAAAGCCCGGCAGGATGGGGGCTGTTTCCAGGTAAATGCGCTGCATCAGGCTGCGCCGCGCTGGGTGGGCGTAGGTCGATGGCGACAGTGTGAGCACCAGCACCACCGCCCCCAGATACACCATGCGTCCCCAGGCCAGCACACGGCGCTGCAGGGCCATCCACAGGCGGGCGTGCAAGGCTGGCGGTGCAAGGCGGTGCAGCATGGGGAGGATGATAGCGGGCGACAGAATATTTGAATCAAATATGGCTCTAGCGCTTATTCATCAAGCGCAAACAGCTATCAATATAGTAGCAAATCAAACATGCCGCAAGGGGCCGCCAGGCCGTGGAGACTCGCCACCGGGTTGGGCATCTGCCTGGGCATGCAGCGCTTCGATGATGCGGCAGTGCGCGCCTGTGCCGTCGCAGCCGTTGCGCAGATCCAGCAGACTGCGCTCCAGCGCCTGCAGCTCCTGCAGGCGTTCGCGCACATGCTGCAGGTGGGCGTCGATGGTGGTGCAGGCGGCATCGCAGTCGGCCTTGGAGCGCAGGTCCAACGACAGCAGCGAGCGCACTTCGTCCAGCGACATGTCCATGGCCCGGCACAGGCGGATGAAGCGCAGACGGTGCACATCGGCATCGCTGTAGAGCCGGTAGCTGTTGTCGGCGCGCACACCGGCGGGCAGCAGGCCTTCCTTCTCGTAGTAGCGGATGTTGGCCGCCGTCACGCCCGAGCGGCGGGCTGCGTCGCCGATACGATGGTGGGGGGTTGGCGCAGACATGCTTGACCTTGAAGTGGCTTGAGGGTTTCCAATCATGCCATCGATCGCTTGTTCTGGAGAAACCCCTATGTCCACCCATTGCCATGGCGGCTGCTGCAGCAGCCCACCCCCCAGCGCCGATCCGCGCTACCGCCGGATTCTGTGGATTGCGCTGCTCGTCAACACTGCCATGTTTGTTGTGGAGCTGGGGGCTGGCGTGCAGTCGGGCTCGGCAGCGCTGTTGGCTGACGCCATCGACTTTGCGGGCGATGCGGCCAACTACGGCGTGTCGCTGTGGGTACTGGCCATGGCCACCGCCTGGCGCGCGCGCGCAGCCTTGCTCAAGGGTGCAAGCATGCTGGCCTTTGGCGTGTTCGTGATTGCGCGCGTGACCTGGGGTGCGCTGCAGGGCGTGCCGCCCGAGCCCGTCACCATGGGCGCCATCGGCCTGCTGGCCCTGGCGGCCAACCTGGGCGTGGCCGTGCTGCTGTACGCCTGGCGCGAGGGTGACGCCAACATGCGCAGCGTCTGGCTGTGTACGCGCAACGACGCCCTGGGCAACCTGGCCGTGCTGGCGGCCGCGCTGGGTGTGTTTGGCACCGGCGCCGCCTGGCCCGACCTGGCGGTGGCAGCCATCATGGCGGGCCTGGCGATCAGTGGCGGCATCAGCGTGATCCGGCAGGCGCTGGGGGAATTGCGCGCGGGGTAGGCTGCCGACATCGGTGGGGCGGTAGGGCAACCGTGTTCCAATTCCTCTCCCCCCGCTTTTCTATTGCACGCCGCCAATGACCGCGCCCACCCCTCCCGCCGCCGAGCCCCACAGCGCCACCGAGGACGTGGTAGCCATCTTTACCGGCGTGCTGATGATTTCCGTGGGCGTGGCGTTCTTCACCAGTGCAGGCTTGCTGACCGGCGGCACGGCGGGCCTGGCCTTTTTGTTGCACTACGCCACTGGCGTGGGCTTCGGCAAGATCTTCTTCGTGCTCAACCTGCCGTTCTACTGGCTCGCGCTGCGCAAGCTGGGGCGCGAATTCACGCTCAAGACCTTTGTGGCGGTGCTGCTGCTGTCGCTGATGACCGAGTGGCAGCACCAGTGGCTGCAGATGGCACGCATCGAACCGCTGTACGCCGCCATTGCCGGGGGATTGATCACCGGCACCGGCTTTCTGGCGCTGTTTCGCCACCGTTGCAGCCTGGGCGGGGTGGGCATCGCTGCGCTGTACGTGCAAGACCGCTACGGTTGGCGTGCAGGCAAGGTACAAATGGCGGTGGACTGCTGCATTGTGCTGCTGGCCCTGTGGACGGTAGAGCCCCTGCGCGTGACTTGGTCGGTGGTGGGCGCCGTGGCGCTCAACCTGGTGCTGGCCTTGAACCACCGGCCTGGGCGCTACACCGGCACTTGAGCCACCGGACGGAACCTTTGCGCACCGCAGCGGCTCCGATCGAGGGAGATGCCGCACAATGTCTGTAGCGCGCCATTTCGGATTTCCTCTCCATTGAACGTCCCAAGGATCGCCATGCCATCCCAACCTCGCTCGTCCCTGCGCTCCCTGCCCCGCCGCCAGTGGCTGACCACCGCCCTGCCCCTGTTGGGGGCGGGTGTGGCGGCCATCACTTGGCCCCGCTGGAGCCAGGCCGCCACACCCCAAGGCACGCCTGTGGAACTTTGGAAGGACCCCAGCTGCGGCTGCTGCCATGACTGGGTGACCCACATGGAAGCCGCCGGCTTTCAGTTCAAGGTGCACGACATCGGCAACACCGGCGCCCGCGCGCGCCTGGGCTTGCCACAAAAGCTGGGCTCCTGCCACACTGCCCTGGTCGGCGGTTATGTGATCGAGGGCCATGTCCCCGCCGCAGACGTGCGCCGCCTGTTGCAGCAAAAGCCCAACGCACTGGGCCTGGCGGTGCCGGGCATGCCGGTGGGATCACCCGGCATGGACGGCCCGGTGTACGGCAACCGGCGCGACCCCTACGATGTGCTGCTGGTGGCGCGCGACGGCAGCACGCGCGTGTTCAGCAGCTACCACCAGGGCGCCAAGGCATGAGCAGCGCCACCGATCCTGGCAGCATCACCCGCGTGGCTGGGATCGAGGTGGGACATTTCACCGACACGCGCCGCCCCACGGGCTGCAGCGTGGTGATCGCCCGTGAGGGTGCCGTGGCCGGGGTGGACGTGCGCGGCGCAGCGCCTGGAACCCGTGAAACCGATCTGCTCGACCCCTGCAACCTCGTCGAAAAAGTGCATGCCGTGATGCTCTCGGGCGGTAGCGCCTGGGGCCTGGAGGCCGCCACGGGCGCCGTGCGCTGGCTGGAAGAGCAAGGCGTGGGGCTGGATATTGGCGTAGGCCGGCTTCCGCTCGTGCCTTCGGCCGTGCTGTTCGATCTGATGGTGGGCGACATGCGCATCCGGCCCGATGCGGCGGCTGGCCACGCCGCTTGCGCCGCCGCCTCGCGCGCCGACCCGGCCGAGGGCAATGTCGGTGCGGGCACGGGGGCCAGCGTGGGCAAGATGTTCGGCATGGCGCGGGCCATGAAGGGCGGCATTGGCAGCGCTTCGGTCACGGTCGATGGTGTGACCGTGGGCGCGCTCATTGCCTGCAACGCGGTGGGCGATGTGATCGACCCCGACACTGCGCAACCTGTGGCGGGCGCCCGCACCGCCGATGGATTGCGCCTGGTCGATACCCGGCGTGCGCTGTTGCGCGGCGAGTTGGCACAGTCGCTGCTGGCGGGCACCAACACCACCATTGGCGTGGTGGCGACCGATGCGGTCATCACCAAGGCGCAGGCGCACCGTCTGGCCGTTGCCGCGCACGATGGCCTGGCGCGCAGCATCAACCCGGTGCACACCCAGCTCGATGGCGACACGCTGTTCACCCTGGGCACGGGCCTGGCGGGCAGGAACCCCGGCATGCTGCTGCTGTGCGCGCTGGCCGCCGAGGCCACGGCCCGCGCCACGCTGCGTGCGGTGCAGGCTGCGCGCGGCATCACCACGCCCGAGGGGCTGCTTCTTCCGTGCATGGCAGATCTGAGATGAAACAGCACCCCCCTGAG
>Ga0116193_1000530_pt1 | contig 35711 bp, 45 predicted proteins | sample AD_UKC115_MetaG_FD_89892 | JGI IMG/M metagenome (GOLD analysis project Ga0116193, IMG submission 89892) | Active sludge microbial communities of municipal wastewater-treating anaerobic digesters from Hong Kong - AD_UKC115_MetaG | ecosystem: Engineered > Bioreactor > Anaerobic > Digestate... | reverse complement strand
GAATAAAGGGATCCAATCTTTGCAGGTAAAAGTTATAAAGTAAACTCCCTCTTTTTCTGGTATAGCTTTACGAACAGACATAAATAAAGTTATGAAAATAGATTCGTTTTTGTACTGTTAACGTTGCAATGTCCCTTAGCCAAAACACAAAAGCTCTAAAAGGAGACATTGCGGGAAAAAAGTGCATAATTCAACTTTCGTTCTTCGATTGAACTTCAGTGCTAAAAATCCCGCCCATCGCCAATACGTAAAACGTTAGCGGTCATTCCCCATTTTTCCGCGGACGAAAATAATTTCGAGTGCTAACTTTCAAATTTTTAAACAATTGAAAATCAATATATAAATTTGACGTTAGTCAGAATTGTAAAAAAGACGCCGGATATTACTTGAAGGACCAATACACAAACATTAAAAATGGATGAAACAATTATATATAGAAAAGTAAAGACTACCGAGATTGAATTTTACCATCAGTTAAGACTTGACTGTTTAAAAAATTATCCTCAAAATTTTGGGACACTTTATAGTGAAGAATTAGTAACTACAAATTACAAGTTCGATAAAATAATAAATCAAGAATTAACTAATGACTTTTTAATGGGAGCGTTTAAAAATGAAAAACTTGTTGGAATTTGCGGTTTTATTCAAGCAAAAAGGTTAAAGACAAAACATATTGGTGAGATTAGTGGAATGTTTGTGTCGAGAGAATTTAGCGGACAAAAAATTGGAACAGGACTTTTAAATTCCACAATCCAAATTGCTTTTGACAATTTAGAAATCGAACAAATTATTTTAACAGTTGCTGACAAAAATCTATCAGCAAAAAACCTTTATAAAAAATTCAATTTTACCGAATATGGAAAACTGCCGAATTATTTTAAATACGATGGAGAATACGAGACACAAGTCCTTATGACATTGACAAAAAACGAAATTAAAACAACGAACCACTAACATATCTCGTCCTGAAATAGGTTGACTACAAATCAACCATTTTATGGACCTAAATGAACAGATTATTATGGAATACCTTCACCAAGGTTATGGGCTTACAATTTTCAAATAACGCTCATCACCAATTCGAAAGCCGGTAACAGTCTTGCTTAAACGACTCAACGAAAAGAAACATTCGACATTTTGAGACAGTCCAATTACATAAATAAAAACGTAAAGAAACGATGATTATTAGAGAAGCTAAAGTTGAAGACATAAAACAAATTCAAATCGTAAGAAATTCTGTTAAAGAAAATACCTTATCAAACCCTAACCTGGTAACAGACGAAGATTGTAAGGAGTTTATTACCGTAAGAGGAAAAGGCTGGGTGTGTGAAATTGATAAACAAATTGTAGGATTTGCAATTGCCGACTTGAAGGAAAATAATATTTGGGCATTATTTTTAGACCCAAAATTTGAGAAAAAAGGTATTGGAAAACTGCTACACAAGACTATGTTGGACTGGTATTTTACGCAAACAAAAGAAAAGGTTTGGTTAGGAACTGCTTTTAATACAAGAGCTGAACAGTTTTACAGAAAAGCAGGTTGGACTGAAGTAGGAACACATGGTTCAAATGAAATTAAATTTGAAATGACCTATAAAGACTGGACAACAAACGCAAACCGCTAACCTACAGCTAAAGCAAGGTTGAGCCGCATCGTTCGACATTTTTGTAAAATATGCTTCGTTCTTTAATAGAACTTTTATACTAAAAAACCATCATCCTTTCAGGCCGGAACTCTTATATACCCTCTTCCTAAAAGACCGGGGCTTTTTTGCACTAATTTTCAATTGATATGGATTTCATAAATTTGACTTTCGTTTTAACTCTTTAACGAAACTTCTAATTAAACAAACTAACAAAAAGCATGACGACAACAAATACGACAGCCGACAAACCAAACATGTTTTACATTATTAGTGTAAGTGTGCTGACTTTTGTATTGCCAATAATTGGTTTTGTTGCAGAACATTTATTCACTGACAATACCCTGACGTTTGATTTATTTTTTAAATGGTTCATCTTTTTTGCAGTTGGGTTTCGTTTGTTTTTAGCCGGTATCAAACAAGTAAATAATCCTGCATTTACTGCAAAACAAATTTTTCATATTGACAACCCTGATTGTTATCCTATACTGCGCGAATTAGGATTTGCCAATATGTGTTTTGGTCTGGTTGCCATTATTTCACTCTTTTGGCCGGAGTGGAGAATCGTTAGTGCCTTTGCCAGTGGACTCTATTATGGTATTGCCGGTATTCAGCATAGTTTTCAAAAGACTTCAGGTATTAATGAAAAGTTTGCCTTATGGACTGACCTGATCATTTTTATATTGCTCGTGATTTATTTTATAAAAACCATTGCATAGTGATAGATCTTTTTTTGCAACAATTGAATTATATAATAAAGAATGCGCTCATTTTGTAAGTTGAAGATGTTTTTTCACCATTAATTTCCAATCACCATCAGTGAGTTTATTCATTAAAAATTGATTTATGAATTTTCTTCGCAGGCATTGGTTTGACTTAGGAGGAATATTGGGTATCATCACACTCTTTATGGTAATTTATTTTTATGCTGAATTATCAAATTATGAACTCCTGATGTGGCTCAGTTTAACTTCATTATTTTTTCATCAACTGGAAGAATACCGCATTGCCGGCACTTTTCCAGGAATGATTAACGGGGTGATGTTTAAAAGTGATTTACCTGACAGGTATCCATTAAACAGCAATACGTCACTCATCATCAATGTAGGGCTTGGCTGGACTATTTATTTACTTGCTGCGTTTATGGGGCCACATTTTGTATGGTTAGGCTTAGCCTCCATTATTGTATCACTTGGAAATATTATTGCGCATACATTCATTTTTAATTTTAAAGGAAAAACCATCTACAATGCCGGGTTGGCTACCTGCTGGTTGTTTTTTGCCCCATGCGTCTTTTTCTTCTTCAAGATCCTTCATAATGAAAATATCGGCTCTGTTACAGATTATATCATCGGCATTTTATTAGGGATATTCATAAATATTGTGGGTATACTAAAACTCATCATTTGGCTGGCTGACAAAAACACGAAATTCATTTTTAGTAAAAACCAACTGCTTGCCCGGGATCGCAAAATGTGAAGCATCTTTTAGGATCCTTTTTTTAGCGAGCAAATGAAACCAGAAAAAGATCATTCACTTCAATCAAAAGAGAGTCATTAACTATAATTACACAAAATAATCCGGCTATTGCATTTGCTTTCATGAAATTACCCAAAGGCCAATACCTTCTGAATAAAATATTTTCAAAGTCAAAGGAGATTCAAAAAATTGATTTTCATCTTAGACGACCCAATATCAATTCCCATACGTTCAACTTTTTTTTCAAATTTATTAAAGTGTAAAATTCTATTTCTTTTTTTGAAATGGTGAAATAAGCACCCTGATTCCATATTACTGGATGAAAATATTTTTTCATTTCATTATTTTCCATTTAACTTTTCTCTATACACCGAGTCAAAGGAATGAATTGATACATAAATAGTCCTGGCCTTGTCTTTATTTACAAGCAAAATTATTAGGAGATTTTTCCCGGTGACCAATAAATACATAAAAACATATACATGAAATTACTAGCAGCCTATCTCTTTTTGATTACTTTTCCTACATTCACTTTAACATCTCAATGTCAGGAGCGTATAAATAGCTTCAGGCCCACAGATGCCATGTACTTTCCTTCCAATACCGATACGACGTGGGCAAGGACTTCTTTATCCAGCCTGGGATGGAATGAAAATGCGGTACAGCCTTTACTGGATTTCCTGAATAAGACACATACCAAATCTTTTATGATTCTGGTAAATGGCAGGATTGTCATGGAAAATTATTTTAATGGCCATACTGCTCAAACGGAATGGGAATGGAATAGTGCAGGAAAATCATTAGTGTCTTTTACGGTAGGTATTGCACAACAGGAAGGACTGCTTGATATCAATGATAAGGTGTCTAAATATTTAGGAAATGGGTGGTCCAGTGAGGCATTGGAAAAAGAGCATCTCATTACCATAAAGAATCTCTTATCTATGACATCAGGGTTAGATAGTGAAAACCAGTTGGTTATCAAAAAGAACATGACCTATGTTGCTGATGCAGGTAGCAAGTGGTCCTATAATAATGTATTCCAGTTGTTGATGAAAATTGTTGCAAACGCCAGTCACCAGGATTTTGATACTTATTTCAAATCCAAAATAGCCAATAAAATAGGGATGGATGGTTTCTGGAATAATGGTTTGATCTTCAAAATTTATCATAGTAATACACGCAGTGCTGCAAGGTTTGGATTATTGGCATTGAATAATGGTCAATGGAAGAATGAACAAATAATCAATCAAACATTTTTTCATGATTGCACCATCAGCTCTCAGTCATTAAACCCATCTTATGGATACTTATGGTGGTTAAATGGAAAGTCAAGTTATATGGTACCCGGCAGTGACAAAGTTTTTCAGGGATATCTCATCCCCAATGCTCCGGCAGATTTGTATGCAGCAATGGGTGCCCGGGATCAACGCATCTACGTTATTCCAGGCAAAAATATGGTTGTGGTAAGAATGGGTGAACCATCCAATCCGGCTCATCCCACCTTTGCGCTTTCCGGTTTTGATAAAGCATTATGGGAAAAAATTGATGCAGTCATCCCCTAAGGATTTTTTTAATTTGATTTCATTCACAGACTCCAATGCTAAATATTTTTATACATGATTTGATGTGGCGGTTTTTTTTTGATAAAATTTTATTTGAGTATCAAATAAACCATTGAATGAAACTTCATTAATTCATTTTTATATAGTCCCTATTTTGCCAGGCAAAAGAGATGAAGATTTTTTTGGGGAAATTGTTTCGGAATGTATATTATTCAAACATCTTAGTATTGCAGGAGCCGGGTATTTAATTTTTTCGCGAGACCTTCAGCGCCCCAACGCATCACCACATCATGGTTATATTTAAAAGCAGGTTTCAATAAAAATGAAAAGTAATTCATCCATTTTTTGTTTGTAAAAACATTCCAATGATATTCAATAATACAGGATGAGCCATTTTGAGTGAATAACCATCTCCCCTCTCCTTCCAATTCTCCAAAAGCAATACCAGATAGGTTTTCATATTTTTTGCACTCCATTAATTTCATCTTAAAAGTTAACTTATAAGGCAAAATACTCTTCCAGGTATATTCACTAATTCCATTGACACCACGATCATCATTTTCTTCAATTGTCTTCACGGCCAGTACACCTTTCCACCAGTTGGGCCATTCAGCTGATTGGTAAATTGCGTCCCATACTTGCTCAACAGGTGCAACAATTTGCCATTTTGTAATAAATGAATACTTGTTTTGCATCATGTTCAATTTACGTAACCTATATATTTATGGTTCATTTTCAACTAAAAAATACCGGTAGATGTCAAATTGGTTTTCAAATATATTCATATATATTTTTACTTAGTGATACAAATTATACCTAATTTTAAAATCGGATTCATGGAAATTAAAAAAGCTCCATCACATGTTCAAAAGTCATCCATTTCCGCTAAAACTGGTACTAAAGTGTGGCTTATTCATAGGCATTCTCGATATTTTAGCAGCATTTATTGACTATTTTATTGCCACGGGGAAAGGCCCCGAAGGCGTATTAAAATTTATTGCCAGCGGGGTGTTTGGTATGGACGCATTTAGTGGTGGCACCGGGATGATTCTATGTGGTTTGTTATTTCATTTTATAATTGCTTACGCATTTACAATCTTTTTTTTCTGGTTATACCCCAGAGTCAGATTGGCTTCCCATCAACCGGTTCTTTTTGTGGTGATTTATGCCTTGTTTATGTGGGCCGTTACGCATCTGGTAATCATGCCGCTCAGTAAAGTTCCCTTGGAAAACAGGATTGACTTACAGTTTTGGAAAATCATAAAAGCCAACCTGATTTTACTCTTCATGATTTGCTTACCACTCACTTTGATTGCAAGAAGATATTTTAAAAAAGAAGCATAAATTGATTCTGATTATCAGAACAATTTTTGTTCAGGCACAGTTGCATGCATTAAATGCAGGTAAACCGTCGTTTGGCCCCTGTGATGCGTTTGATGTTCAAAGAGTTTATAAAACAATGTCTGTTTAGTCATTTCATACTTACCAAAAAGGGTGATGCTATCCTGCAATTGTTCTGGTGTCATAGTTTGCAAAATATGAATTACATAATCATAACCTGCAAGCACCATTTGGGTCGTTGCAGCTTTTGATTGATCGGCTGACTTAAATGCGGCTCCATCCGGCAAAGGGTTTTTAACACCTGCTGCCAATGATGCCAATTCATAATTCGCATCGGTAAAATGAAGCATTTGCTCAGCAAAAGATTTCATCTCAGGGCTTGGCCTGAATCCATAACCATTTTCCGGCATGGCATCTAAATACTCTTTTGTGTAGGCTTTTGCCCGCTCCCAGTCTTGTACCATTTGTTGTTTGTTTTGTGCTTGTGAATAATTTGTAATAAGAATAAACAGTATTAAATAAAAAACGTGAAGGGTCTTTTTCATAATTTTTTTTTTGAATTGTTTTTAAAATTGAAACTTACATTCTGGTATCAAGGGCAATCCAATTGACTTCCCAGGTTTTTCCACCATCTTCCGAATAGGCCTGTTCAAAACGGCAAGTGTTTTTAGTGATGTCAGAAATAATGAAACGTACAAAAATGGATCTGCCATTAAATATTTCTTGATTATAAAATTCGCCCCGGCCGTTTTTAAATTCGCCAATAGATGGTATAGCCATCTTACCGGAATTCAATCTGGAAAAATTTAAGCTCCATTGCCGGCTTTGTGGGTTATAAAGCCTCAAACTCAATGCAATTATTTGACCGGAAGGCCCATCAGCAGACAATTCTACGAGGTTGGCCTGGCCATTCCATACCTTAGTAACTGTTGTAATTCCTTCAAATTCTTCCCATGAAGTTGAACCGGAAAGTGGTTTTGATAGAACTTTGAGTTGAGTTTTCCACTCTCCAATTTCAAAATCAAAATCATTTTGACCGTCATGTATGGATGATTCGGGATTTACTTTGGGGGTGGGTTCCATTTTGATTTGCTGTGCATTCATTTGAATTGTTATAAAGGAAAAAATGATCCATAAAGCAAGACTAATTTTATTCATAACAGACCTAATATTGTTTTAATAAAAAGAAGAGGCTTTCATCTATTTTATGATTACTTTTACTTTGAAAGCAAAAATATAAATAACTTTCAATATGCAAGTAAAAAATAAAAATATTTTTAAATTCCGGTCAGATTGCCCCATTAGCAGCGCTCTAGACTTAATTGGGGATAAGTGGAGTATCTTAATTATCAGGGATTTATGCTTTTTTGGAAAGCGAACATTCAGTGAATTGTCCTTGTCAGATGAAAAAATAGCCGCAAATATTCTCGCAGACAGGTTAAAGAAGTTAGAAGAATACGGCATTTTAACGAAGGGAAAGTCTCCCGAAAATAAAAAAACGGTACTCTATACTATTACTCAAAAAGGGTTGGATTTTGTTCCTGTGATATTAGATTTAGTACTCTGGGGTGCCAGGCATTTGGATTCTCATATATCTGCTGAAGCGAAACAATTTGCAAAAAAAATAAAGAAAGATAAAGATGCCGTGATCATGGAAGTGAATAAAAAGTTAGCTTCAACCGGGCAACTCAGATAGATAATACCGGCAATTACAAACCAGGTTATTTAATAGCATAATATAGCATCCAATTGTGTCCATATTTATCAGCCAGTTCACCAGATAAGGCATTCCAAAATGTATTTTCTATTGGATGTGTTTGTTCTCCACTCTTCGAAAGCTTTTTGTAACAAATTCTTATTTCCTTCTCACTTTTACAATTAAGCACCAGCGATACGGCATTACCTTTCAACAGTCCCTGCTCACTCGTCATATCAGAACCCATCAATATCAACCCATCATTCATCAGCGTTGAATGCAGAATTAAGTTTTTCATTCTTGCCGGCATTTTTTCCGATAGCGGAGATTCGCCAACGGTTTGAAAACTCAATTCACCACCAAGGCATTTTTGATAAAACATCATTGCTTCCCTGCAATTGCCATTGAATGTGAGATATGCATGAATAGACTTCATTTTCATAGTAATAATTCCGCAATTATTTTTCTTCCAAATCAGCAATAATTATTTTTTTCATCTTCAGCATCGCCTTGAATGCATATTCCTGTTTGGCTTTCACTTTGTGATTTTCCAGTTTGTACAACTGTTCAGGTATTACCTGCCAGGATAAACCATATTTATCTTTGCACCAGCCACAAGGCCCTTCGCTACCGCCCTTTGCAGTAAGCGCTTTCCAGTAATAATCTACTTCTTTCTGATCTTTGCACACGATGGAAAAAGACACGGCTTCATTGAATTTAAACATAGGCCCTGCAGCCAATATTTGAAATTTCATGCCCAATAATTCCATCTCGGCTACATCAAAATCTCCACTTGGTGTACCGGAGTTTTTATAGGCTTTGTAAGAAAGCATTTTACCTGATTTAAAAATAGAGAGGTAATATTTTACCGCTTTCTTTGCATCTTTTTCTATCCATAAGCATGGAAATAATTTTTGCTTTGCCATAATACATTTTTTTTACAGTTGTTATAAATTATTTGTTTCAATAGCATTTCTTGCGTTATACATTCTGAGTTGATTCAGTGTATTTCTTAAAATTATCCAATATAGCCTGCCATCCTGTTTTTTGCATTTCAACTGGGTTTTCACTCTCCGGGTCGAAGGTTACAATAACTTCTGTTTTACCTAAAGCATCATTAAATTGTACCGTTGCCAGCCTATTGCCAAACTCATAAGTGAAATGCTTACCTTCTGTTATTTCCGTATAAACCGCCTCAAAGTCAAAACCAAAACTACCATCTTTAGCTTCCATTCTTGCTTTGTAGCTGCCTCCTATGCGCATATCATTTTCTGCTTTGGGGCAATGCCAGCCAGGGTCTGCAAAGTTCCAGTTGACAATATGTATTGGTTGCGTATAATAGTCCCATACTTTTTCAATAGGGGCATTGATGCTGGCTAGTATTGTTATTTTATTTTTGTTCATTTGCTTTGATTGTTTTTTATTGTTTTGGAAATTTACTCATGTCCATAAAAAATGGCTCCCAGTTATTACCATCCGGGTCTTCAATTGAACGCTGTTGCATAAAACCATAATCTTTTGCATCCGCATATACTCTGCCACCTGCTTTAATTGCTTTTTCTGCAAAAGCATTTACCTCATCATTGCTGTCGAGAGATAATGAATGGATTGCCCCAACATTTTGTTTGGCATCAATAATAGATTTAGAAATAAATTGTTTCATCTTATCGTGTGTAAGCAGCATAACAAAAATACTATCGCTCCAAACCATACATGCTGCTGTATCATCGGTAAACTGGGGATTGTTGGTAAATCCGATGGCTTCGTAAAATGCCATTGACTTTTTTAAATCTTTTACCGGAAGATTGATAAATACTTGTTTTGACATGCTGTTAAATTTAATGTAAGTGAATTGTAATTTTAATAAAATTATTGACAAGAACAACGTTGGATAATTGTATAATACTTATGAGCCAAACTGCATTGCTACTATTAAGCAGCCGTTGCGTCGCACTCTTGTACTTATAGTTCAATATTCAACAAATTCTCAAAGATAATAACCCAATAATACTCTCTGTAATAGTAGTAAAATGATATACTCCTTCTCATGCATCAGGAATATTCGGCTCTACCAGCCTTTTTAATTTGTCTAAGGAATCCTGCCAGCCGAGATAACACATTTCTGCAGGGATAGCAGCCGGTATGCCTGTTTGAGTAATATGAACCTCCGTGCCGCAAATAACTTTTTTCAGTTGAACGGTAGTCACCATTTCACCGGGCAGATTGGGGTCATCAAACCTATCTGAAATTTTTATTAACTCATTAGTTGCTATTTCCAAAAATTCGCCGCCAAATGAATGCCCGTTGCCTGTGGTGAAATTAGTAAACGACATTTTGTAACTACCACCTGGCTTAAAGTCGTATTGTTGTATTTTGGCTACATAGCCATAAGGCGGTAGCCATGTTGAATAGGCATCAGCGTCTGAGAAGGCTTTAAAAACTTTTTCAGGTGGCGCTGCAAACACTCTGTGCAGTTGTACTTGATTTGTTGACATGATTTTAATTTTAATGATGAATAATTGATTTTGATATTACAAAGATGAAATGGAAAATCTATTTTCATGGGTGGCTCTTGCGACAGTTTCGGGGTGTGATTATGACGAAATCAGTATGTTACTTTTTTGATTTAACAGTACTCGGTTTGCTTTCATTTTTCCTGAACACTACAATTCTTTTTATTAAGCCAACAGGCAATTCTTCCTTATTCTTAAACTGAATGGCAGCACGGGAAACCTTCAATGCACTCAGTTCTTTTTCAAACTTTTTCAAAAAAGCTACACTCCAGGGGCTTAGCAACGAAATGTGATTAGCGCTTGAAGAATAATAAATCAAATAACCGTAGTATTTAAAGCAGGGTATTTGGTAACTGATTACTTCTTCTGCTTCGGGCACAGACTGATGAATAATATCTCGTATCGCCTGCATTCTTTCCTGTACTGCTTTAGGAAATGCTTTGTGATATTCATTAATGGTTTTATAATCTGTCTTTGCCATCTTATGCAATTTTATTTTTATAAAAATATGAAACAGCCAGAATGAGTAAAACAACTATGGGCAATAACACAAATCCGAAAATACCATCAACTATACCATGACTATATGCGGCAAACAACAATTCAAAAGTCAGCCCTGCATAAGCCCATTCTTTTAATTTGGCTGGAAACTTAGGAATCATAATTGTTGCCGAACCTAGTAGTTTACAAATAATAAGAGCATACGCAAAGTAGTCGGGATAACCCAATGGTTTGGTGCCTGCATTTACATACTCCGGTGCAAATAATAATGTTGCAACAGGCATCAGCCCTTCCCACAGAAAAATGATGCCTGTTGCTATCCAGAATATAATTTTATACTTTTTGGGTACTGCAATTTTATTTGAATAATTGTTTTCTAAAGTCATCGTTTTCATTTTTTGAAATTTTATGATGAATAATTGATTTTACAATACAAAGATGAATGGGAAAATTGATTGCAATGGGTGGCAGATACGACAGTTTAGCAGGCAGATTGTGTCAGGAAGAATTATCCCTGGAACAACCAGTTTTTTCCGAACTTATCTTCCAGCGAGCCAAACCATCCAAAGAATGCTTTGGTTAATGGTTGTTGTATTTTACCTCCTTCAGAAAGTTTAGTAAACAATCTGTGCACTTCTTCCTCGCTGCTGCAAATAAGCGCCATGTAAACGGTATTACCTTCAACAGGGCTATTGGGCGCCATATCAGTTGCCATAATTTCAATGGCGTCACTTTTCAGGTGTGAGTGTATGATATGGTCGTGTAATTCAGGCGGCATTTGGTCTTTAGCAGGAGAATCTCCCGCCTTCTGCAATTCAAGCGTACCACCAAAAATGTCTTTGTAAAAATTCATGGCTTCTGTGCATCTGCCATAAAAATTTAAGTAGGGATTTAACTTTGCCATTGTTATAAATTTTATTGGTTAATGAATAAATAATTATTTACCGGTCAGGCTTTTCAATGCCTTCTCAATATTCCGGTTCCTCGTTTCATCAGTTTTAGCATTGGCTATAGGAATAATCAATGCTTTCTTTTTACTGTTTGAAAGTGTATCAAAAATTTTCTTTGCCCCGGCATTCTTACTAAGCGCTTTTTGAAATTCTGCCGGTACTTCTACTGTTCTTTCTTCAGTATCTAATTCAATGATAACATCAATTTTATCGCCGCCTTTTACTTTGGCAGCTTCCCGGTTTTCGGCATTTACGCCAACCATAAAAGCGCCACCCATCACCGCTACTGCACTACGGTAGGTAAAATTGTTGATAGTAACTTTTACCAATGGTTTTTTACCGCCGCCAAGTTTTTCAATTATGCTTTCAGGAATTTTTATCCCGGTAGCTGTCTTACCTGCTGTAAGCAAGTTGGTGCTGAATTGTAGTTTTTGATTTGTTGACATGGTAATAATTTTATCAGATGAAAGCTGGCTTAAAATTTATGGACACTACATCGGTTTTTCTTTTGTGATAATAGTAGTAAGATAACGTACCCAGAGCAAGCGGCAAAATCATAAAACCCCATTGACCGACGTTACCGCCACTGGCAATAATGGAATAGGTAGCGCCAATTAAATCAAAGAACAAACCGGCATAAGCCCATTCCTTAATTCGTGGATAACCGGGAATCAAAATAGCCGCTACTCCCAGCCATTTGGCAATCCCAATAAATGGAATAAAGTAAAGCGGATAACCCAAATCGATATGCATTCCTTTTACAGCAACTTCCTGGCTGAATACATCTGGGATGGCGGAGCCAAACATCATAAAGGCAAACAAACTTGTGAATACCCAATAAATCGTTTTTGTCTTTTTCATATTGTATAATGTTTAAAATTGATTAATAAATTGACCACACAAAGATGGAAATTGCAAATGATTTTGACAGGTGGGAAATACGACAGTTCTAAGGTGTGAATATGACAATGTTTATTTCTCAAAACATTTCCTATATCCGGCGTCTATTTGGATGGCTTCTTTTAATAACTTCTTTTTGAGCTTTCATTTATCTATTCAGAGTTTGTTATATTTCATAATAAATCTGTTTGATTGTGTCATAAGTTAAAATTTATCCTTGTCAATTATTTATTTCAATACCAAAACAATTTGGTAAAATATTTGACTGTTGCTTATGGCCTAAGATTGATTGGATAAATCGAATTGATTATCCTATTTTCAATTTACTTCATCTTTTAAAATTCAACCCCGTTCGGGGTTGTGAGGTGCTGATGCAGGTTACCCTTAGCTATGCAAAGGGTTAATCATATTTCAGCCCTTCGGGCTGAGTTGAGCTCATGCATTTTCAATTAGGATTGGCACAGTATAAATTGTAAGTTGAATTATAAATGGAATTTGTTTTGGTTTATTTATTTAGTGGTTGTTTGCTTTCAACCCCGTTCGGGGTTGTGAGACGAAGATGCAGGTTACCCTTAGCTATGCAAAGGGTTAATCATATTTCAGCCCTTCGGGCTGAGAAAGAAATCAATCTCAAGTAAAATACACAGTTGAGATCCGTCCTTTCTTCGACTCATATTTCCTTCATGTCTATTCTCAGGTAAAAAAAATGCATGAAAAGATTCTGTGATTTGGTATTTCCTCATAGACCTCAAAAGCGACATTTGTGGATTTGCACTTTGCCACTTCACCAATTACGTATAATTGGAGGCGCCTAAGTAATTTTAATTTAAAGCCGCAAACCTTTTTTCAATCATTGCCAGCCATTTCTTTCGTTTCGTATCTGAGACTGTTTTCACCATACCCAGGTTAATCCATTTTCTTTTTTTATAACCCATTTTCCAAAACGTTCCCGTCATCATTGCCTTTCGAATGGCATTCCCGAATATAAGCCGGTAAACTATACTTGCTGTATTCATAGTAGTAATAACGGTTACACTCTTTAGTTTTTCCCATTTCTTCATCATAAACCCATTCGGTTTATAATCATAAGCGATGCCCGGGAAAATCACTTTGTCAATAAATCCCTTTGTCATTGCAGGCATAAGCTCCCACCAAATAGGAAATATAAATACCAGGTGATCGGCTTTGTCAATACGTTGCTTGTAGGCAAGCGATTGTGGGTCTATTGGCGCTCTGTCTTTGAATGCTTTCAGGTCTGCCGCCGTCATTACCGGGTTAAAACCATCTTCATCCAGATGAATCAAATCAATTTCATGATTGGCTTTGTGAAGCCCTGCCATTACCGCTTCTAAGATGGCATTGCAGTAACTTCCTTTGTAAGGATGATTGAATACGATGGCTACTCTCATTTTGTTTTGTAATTATTACTATGCAAAATTGAGAAGCCGTCATTCTTTGAACGATAACAATTGTAAAGAAATATACTTACCTCCTGTTTCTAATGCGGCTTAGTGATACAGGTGTTATGCCCAGATAAGAAGCGATATAGTGTTGAGGAATTCTTTGTAAGATTTCAGGCTGCTGTTGTAATAATTCTTCATACCTCTCTTGCGGATTATTTTTAATCCGGGATAAAAAAAGATGCTGGTAAAAAATTAATCGTTTAATGATTTGCTTATCCACTTCACTTTTGATAACCGGTGATTTTTCTAATATGAACTGAAAGTCTTTTTTAGAAATATATTTTACCGTGCATGGCTCAATGGTTTCAATGTTGAAGAGGCTCGGCAGCCCGGTATTGAAACTTTCAAAGGATGAAACGCCGCTTCCTTCAAAGAAAAACTGGAAGGTAATGTCTTTTCCCTGATTATTGAACCAGTTTCTCACACAACCTTTTTCAATATAATAAGCAGTCCTGGAAATTTGCCCTTCACGCAGCAGTATTGCTTTCGCAGGAATTTTTTTTTGTTTGAACAGGGGATTGAATTTATTCCATTCGCCAATGATCGTCTTCATATTTTTATCCATGCGATGAAGGATTTGAATATTAGTGAATTTAAGCTCTGTATCTTTTTCTAAAACCCGTGGGGGAAACATGATATTTTTGCCTGAAAGCAGTTGCAAAATATTCCACACTGGCAAACCCTGCCTGTATGGACACTTCCGTTATCGAAGCAGAACTATTTTTTAAAAGCATTTCGCCATGTTTGATTCTTATATTTTGTAAATATTGATGCGGTGAGTAAGAAGTGAATGTTTTAAATATCCTGCTAAAATGAAAAGGACTTACACAGGCATAAGATGAAATTTCAAACAATGAAATATCACTGTCAAAATTTTCGTTCATATAATCTTTTGCCTTTTCAATGGTGCTGAGATGAAATTTTTTTGAAGAGAAATTAATTTCATCATTAATTGCCGGGGTGGTAATTGAATTCACCACCAGCTTCAGCAGTTCGATTATTATATTATCCATTATTAATTTTCCTGAACTCGTGTTTTTCAAAATTTGATAGTGCAGGTATTCCATTTCCGGGCTTGCTTTCAGTATCAGCGACAGAATATTTGGATTTCCAAAAAAGAAAGCATGTTTCAGGTTCAAATCATCAATCAGCTGATGATAAGATTCAGTCGTAAAGTTTAGGATTGAACATTGCCCGGTAGCAGGACGCAAGAGATATTCATAATCCGGTTTTTCAATAAGCACATGCCCGGTATGCATGGCGAAAGTTTCCTTTCTCAAATCAAAACTAAAATTCCCGTTTCTTATAAATACTACACAAAAACAATCATTATTGCCTTTGGTTTTATTTTTATCAATACCAAAATCAAAGGCCCAGTTTTTTATTTCGTAAAAATCGGACTTGAAAACATAATCTGAAATTATCTTACCGGATTTTAAAATAGAACTGTCCTCCTGCACAAGTTTACTCATAGATTCATTTAGTACAAAGTTATTAAATGCACATTGTTCAAAATAGCCATTTACAAAAAGAGCAAGATTTTGAAGGTCATCAATAATTCGTCTCTATAAATTGCATACATCGGGAAACGGAGATGTATTTATAGCTTCTATATACTCCAAGCCAACAGGCATAGATATTTCCGGTAAAGTTAATGTCTTGTAAAATGTCATAAAATATCAATTCGGATATATTACTCAAAAAAAGATACAAATTATTTTAAAAAACTAAATCAAAAATTAGAATGAAAAACAGGTATGTTCTCTTTATGGCTTTCATCTTAAGCTTTTCCATTTCAGCAAATGCGCAATCAAATCAAAATAGCAAATTGGAAGAAGCAAAGAAAGCAATTGCTGAAAGTAATGCACTGTACTTTAAATCCAGTGAACAAAATGACCCCTCAATTTTCGTAAACAGTTATGCAAATGATGCTTGTGTATTACCGCCAAATGCACCAATTGTTTGTGGCAAAGAAGCGCTGGAAAAATTTTTTAAAACAAGTTATGAAAATGGAATTAGAGGTGGCAGATTTGTTACGTTAGATGTTTTTGGAGACGGCATTGAATATGTTACAGAAATCGGAACCGGCCAGGTGTGGGGAGCGGATAAAAAAATAATGGACGATTTTAAATATTTAGTACTCTGGAAGAAGACAAAGGATGGTTGGAAAATGTATAGAGATTCTTTTAGCAGTAATCTGCCTGCCAGTCGGAAATAAAATTTGGAAAAATATTTCAATGAAAATGAAGAACAAGTTTAGTGTTTTTTGTTGTATGTGCTTATGCTTATTGGCATGTCAGCAACATAAACAAAATACAGAAAATAGGATAGAGTTGGAGGAAGATGCAAAAACGCCGGTTTTATTAGGCGAAAATATTATCAGTACTGGCGACTATGAAACACATGCAGCGCTTTCGCCGTCCGGGGACACTATATATTTTTTGAAGTGTATGCCTGATTTAAGCACTTGTGCGATTTGTGTGTCTTACAAAGAAGACAATAGCTGGTCTGACCCTGTAATCGTTCCTTTTTCGGGCCGGTACTTAGATGTGGATCCTTTTATTACAAAAGATGGTAATACTATGTATTTTGTTTCAAACCGTCCTTATAAAGCGAGTGATACATTAAATTCGAGTTGGGATATTTGGAAGGTGGAGCGCAATGGAAACAATTGGGGCAACCCTGTTCACCTGGATTCAATTATCAATAGCAATGCTAATGAATATTATCCCACAGTTGCTGACAATGGCACTTTGTATTTCGGTTCGTCCAGGGGAGGTGGTAATGGAGGCAGTGATATTTATCGTTCAAAACCGATAAAAGGAGTATTTGCTTCAGTTGAAAATCTCGGTGATTCTGTAAATACAACTGATAATGACTACGAAGCTTTTATTGCCCCGGATGAGAGTTACCTGATAATAATGGCAACAATCCCAAATGGATTAACGAATGCCCACCTTTATTATTCACTTAATAAAAATGGTAACTGGTCAAAAGCAACAAAACTTCAGGGCCCTGTAAATTCTTCAGCAGCGGAGTGGTCGCCAAAGGTTACAAGAGATGGTAAATATTTTTATTTCGGAAGTACCCGTAACCGTAATAACGGTATCCCCTCAAAATCAGAAACGCTTACTGAATTTAGCAAACGTATCCATGAAAGCGGGAATGGATTGAGTGATATTTATTATGTGAATTTTAATTCCCTGTCATTAGATAGTATTATCCAAAAAATGAAAGAGTTGGTATTAATAAGAAGTTGAAAAAAATTAAGGATTAGTGAACTGAAAAAGTTTTATCTGCTGGCATTGGTGATTGCACGCATTGCGATTAATTGCTCATCCGGAGTTTTTTTACTAAAACCAAATCCAAATAAAGTTATGACAGCAATAATGACAAATGCAGTTTTAGAAAAGAACGGGCAGTTAAAAATATCCGCCTCCTCAACTTCATCTGCAAGAGATTTTGATTTTTTACTTGGAATGAAATATGTGCACCATAAAAAACTCAAAACAAGATTAAACAATTGTACAGAATGGATTGAATTTGATGGTGGATATTCTTTTGAACTTGTGTTGGATGGAACCGGAAATTTTGAACAGCACCGGATGATTGATGCACAGGGCAAAACAATGGAAGGCGCTGCATTACGGTTGTTTAATCCTGCTACAAAGTTATGGTCAATATATTGGTCAGACAGCCGCCTGGGAGTTTTAGATTCACCAATGGTGGGTTCTTTTGAAAACCATATTGGGCGTTTTTATGGCAAAGATGTTTTTGATGGGATTCCTATTTTAGTTCAATTTCTTTGGGATGCTACTAACCCGGATATACCTGCATGGAGCCAGGCCTTTTCTAAAGATGATGGAAGAACCTGGGAATGGAACTGGTATATGACATTTTCTAATAAACGAAATTCGATACAAGATTTTAATAACAATACAGATACAGGTGAAAAAATCGGGGTACTGGAATTAAGAAACTATTTGCTTAAAAATGGTTGCAGGAATGATTTTGCCAAATATTTTGAAGCAAATTTTGTAGCATCTCAATATGCAATGAAGGGTTACCCAATCGCAAGATATTTCGTAAAAGACCAGGCAGATAATTTTTTTTGGATGAGGGGATTTCAAAGTATGAATAGTAGAAGTGTTTTTTTGCCAAATTTTTATTATGGCGATTTTTGGAAACAACACAGAAATGCTGCGAATTCCATGATTGCAAATAATGATAATGTTTATCTGTTACATCCCCTGGTTTTGGAAAATGATTCTTTAGTGAGAACCGATTATATAAATAGTGCTGAACTTGAACCGAAAGGTAAAATTGCGGTAGTTGAGTTTTATATTTCAAACACAAAGCTGAACCAACTTAAGAATCTATTTTCAAAAACTTATCTGCCGCTTCTGAAAAGAATGGGCAGTTCTGAAATCAGTGTTTGGGAAAGTGAATTGGAAGAAAACGACTTTCCTCAATTGCCCGTTTTCCAGGATAAAAACCTGCTTGTAACTATTAGTTTTTACGAGAATGAGGCTGAATATTACAGAATCAAAGCAATTGTAGAATCAGCAATTGATGAAAACCTCATGGCTGATTTACAGGATGCCATTACGCTGAAACACTCGTTAGTGCTTTTGCCTGTAAAAATTATAAATAATAAACTATTAAATCCGGTAGAAAAAGAAACTTCAAGTCCAGATAAAGAAACTCTTAGCAAACTGAATGAGCAGTTTATAAAAAACTTCATCAACCAGAATGTAACTGCACATGAGAAAATAATCTATAAAGATTTTGTATGTATTGAAAATAATGGAACAGTTGTTGCCCGTGATGATTATATGAAAGCATGGGCTACAGATTATCAGGATAGCCAACTCTCTTCTTTTTCATATACGGATGAATATATCAGGATATTCGGAAACTTTGCTTTAGTAAGGTCGAAAACAACTTATACAAAAGTAAAAGACGGGCAAACAGTATCTGGCAATTCAGTTTACACTGATACTTACATAAAAGAAAACGGAAGATGGTGGTGTGTGCAGGCGCAAATAACGCCGGTGTTATGAGTTGAAGAGGTTGTGTTTTTAAACAATGCATTTAATTCGCATAACCTTATAAATAGAGCTTATACTTTTGGCATATACCTTGTAATTATCACTTCTACAAAAATTCAATCTGCAATAACCTGGAATGATTTCTTAACAAATGTTATTGTATAGAGCCGGATGGCTAAATAATTTTGGTAAATCAAATTTTAATAATGAAAAAAACAGTTTTAATTACAGGAGCTTCATCAGGAATTGGCAAAGCCGCTGCCAAAGAATTTGCTGCAAATAACTGGAATGTTATTGCAACTATGCGGAATCCTGAAAAAGAAAAAGAATTATCTAAAATTGAGCATATACTTGTAACAGAGCTTGATGTGGAAAAGGCTGATACAATAAGTCATGCAATTGAAAATGGTATTCGGCAATTTGGCAATATTGATGTCTTGATCAATAATGCAGGCATGGGACTTTTCGGCGTTTTTGAAACAACACCGGAAGAAAAAATACGCAAATTGTTTGAGACAAACGTGTTCGGTACGATGAATGTAACCAGAGCAATTTTGCCACATTTTCGCAAGCAGAAAAATGGCATGATTGTGAACATTACCTCCAGCACAGGTCTTTTTACCATTCCGCTGTTGTCTGTTTATTCCGCTACCAAATATGCATTGGAAGGCTTTTCAGAATCTTTATCTTTTGAATTGTCTCCTCAGAATATCAAAGTAAAGCTCATAGAGCCGGGAATGGTAGAGAGCAATTTTGATGATACCACTATGAAAAATTATGCTGCCAATCCGGATATAACAGAATACAACGATTACCTGGAGAAAATGATACAATTTTTTTCAAGTGAAAGTTCAGGAGCGCAAAAGGTTACAGCAGAAGAAGCCGCCGAAGCAATCTATAGCGCTGTTACTGATGAATCGAATACGCTGCGATATATTATCGGAAAGGATGTGGAGACCATGATGGGTATGCGCAGATCAATGCCCGATCAGGAGTATATGGAGATGATGTGGAAAAGATTTGCAGTATAAGATTGAAAACGATTTAATGAAAATTTGGGCATGTCGTTTTTAATTGGAATAAACAAAAATGTACATAATATGAGAAAAGTAATTGCGGCAATAAACATGACGCTTGATGCGATTTGTGACCACAGGGTCGGAGTGGTTGATGAAGAACTACATCAACATTATGCTGACCTTATAAATATCGCAGGAGTAATTTTATACGGTCGGACAACCTACCAACTCATGCAGTTTTGGCAAACATTATTGAAAAATCCTTCAGGTGAAAAATCAATGGATAACTTTGCAATTTCAATAGACAAAATTCGAAGCTTGTTTTCTCTCACACATTAAAAGACGCAGGTTGGGATAGTGCAAATCTTGCAAGTTCACCGCTTGAGCAAAATGTTTTGGAACTCATGCAACAAACAGGAAAGGATATTTTGGTAGGCAGCCGGAGTTTGATTGTCCAACTTTTAAATAGTAACCTTATTGATGAATTCCAAATTTGTATTCATCCAATCATTGAAGGGAAAGGTCTTCTCTTGTTTGACCAGATAAAAGACAGGATTATGTTACGACTCATTAGGACAAAAACATTTAATTCGGGGGTGACGGTATTTTACTACAAACCCGGGATAGAAGAAAAATGAACCGGTAGCATTACGAGCCTGTCTGCCGGTGGGGATAGTTGAAGTAGTTTTATTTGTAAAAGTATATTGAACAGTTGTATAAATATGGCTAAACCGGCTCCTCAGAAAGGCCATTTTACACCTTGAGATTTGCAAATGTGGCCGTTAATTTTACTTCATTAGAATTATTATAAATTTTAAATTTTTAAAACAAAAAAATCATGAAAAATCAAAGTTTCACAACTACTATTCAGGTAGATCAAAGTCAGCAAGAAGTATTCAATGCCATCAACAACGTTCGCGGTTGGTGGTCTAATAACATAGAAGGAAGAACGGATCAGGCAAACAGTGAGTTTATTTACAGGGATAAATACCTGACTGCTAAAATGAAGATAACTCAATTCTCTCCCGAAAAGATTGTTTGGGATGTGGTAGAAACGCATAACACCTTCTTTGGAGAAAAATATGAAAAGGAATGGGATGGTACGAAAATCATTTTTGACATCAACAAAACGGCCGGTAACAAAACCGAATTACGATTCACGCATCAGGGTTTAGTGCCGCAGTTTGAATGTTTTACCGTTTGTTCCAATTCATGGGATTATTTTATCACCACCAGTCTGAAGAGTTTGATTGAGACAGGGAAGGGAAAAGATATTTCCAAAGATGAAGATTCCTTTACTACTTCCTTTATAGTGGAGCAATCTCCTGAAAAGGTATTCAATTCCATCAACGATGTGCGTGGATGGTGGTCTGAAGAAATTGAGGGCAAGACCGATGTGCTCCATGCAGATTTTTTTTACCACTACAAAGATGTGCACTTGTGCAAAATGCAGATCGTGGAACTGATTCCCAATAAGAAAGTAGTATGGTTTGTAAAAGACAACGAATTCAATTTTGTGAAAGATAAAACAGAATGGAAGGGAACCAAAATTGTGTTTGAGATAGAAAAAATTGGAGATAAAACCCAATTGGCCTTTACCCATCACGGCCTCGTAAAGGAATATGAATGTTATAATGTTTGTGAAGATGCCTGGACAAACTACATACAGGGAAGTTTGAAGAATTTAATTATCACAGGAAAAGGAAATCCCAATGCAAAAGAAGGAGGCCTTAACGCTGAATTGATAAAGAAATGGGGATTGCCTGAAAAATGATTTATTATTTTACAATTCAAAAAAACCAATCGGGTTCCCTTCTGTGTCACTGCACAAACTGCAATAACCCGGGGCATCCACCGGAAATTTGGACTTTATTACTCTGCCTCCGGCTGCAATCACTTTTTGTTCGCTTGCTGTGCAATCCTCCGTAGGGAAATAAACAATCGTGTTTACGGCTTTTCCATCGCCGGTTTTTGTGCCCTTCATTTCTATTAAAACGTCGCTAACTATACTATTGTCTTTGCCGGTGGCAAAGGATGTCATTTTCAATACGGGGGTTTCTACCACCTCATTAATTTTTTCGCTTAACACGGTTGAGTAAAATGACCTGGCCCGGTGAATGTCTTTCACATAAATTTCAAACCAGCAAATGATGTTTTTATTCATGTAGTTTTTTATGTTGATAGATTATAAAAATGATTTTCCTGAATAATTTTCCCATATTTCCAACGCTTTACAGACAACTGTTTATAGTCTAATTTTCCAAATGTTTTGTGAGTGAAAATATAATGCCAATGATCTACGGAGAGATTACTATCAATAATAGTTGAAAGCAACTGAATTTTTTCAATGGCTGTGTTGTTAATAAATTTTTCTACTCCCTGGCGAAGGTTTTCCAGCCCTTTTACGGGTTCATTATTATTGTCTGTCGATATAATGTTTTCATCGTAAAAAGTATCTATCGCTTCCATAAAATGATGTTGGCTTACTAAGCTGTAAAACGCATGTACTGTTTCTTCAAAGTTTTTCACATTGATGATAATTTCTGTGATTAATCGTTCATTTTTTCCACATTATCTATGTTTCGCAGGGCTCTCTCCATTAGCAAAATTTCTAAAGTATATTTTGATTTCCTATCCGCCGAGACTTATGCAAAGGTCATTCAACTGTCCGTATTTCATACGATTTAATAAATCCGAAAAACTAATTATTAGAGTCAACTTGTTGAGTCTGCTTAAGGCTAAAAGTTCGCACTTTTATCTTCAGTATATCCGGCAGGTATCTGAAATATACTAGCAGGTAAATCTTTGTGTTCTACTTTTGTGAGTTCCCAATTCGTTGAACTATTTTTCCCTTTCACAATTATTTTTACAAACATACCAACACAACCCATTTGCTTTAACTGAGGAGCTACATCCGGTGCAAAAGCAACGCTCATACTTTTTGAATCACTGTGATCTATCCATTCTTTTACTTTATCAGGCAATGGTATTTCACTACTCTTCCAAATTTCCATTGTATCCGTAGTGATTAGCATTCCACTATTGGTTGTAGTATTAAAAATACGTGCATGTACACTTTGAAAGCCCATGATATTTTCTTCTCCGATTTTTGTAACAGTAGATTGGGTTTTTGTTCCGTTGTTGAGGTTCAACTTGTTTACATTTAATACGGAATAAGTCTTTGCTTCATCATCAAGTATAATACTTTCTTCGGGCTTATCAGCATGTCCAATTGATATCATATTATTGGTAGTTTGATGCCCATTAAAATTCATAGTCATATCCATCTCGGTACGAAAATCACCTGCTGAAGAAATAAAAAGCTTTCTGATGCCGTTAATGGACATACTTTTTCCTGTTGTGGTAATGGTATATTCATAGTACATATCCTTCCCATTGCCTGAAACGCCGGCTATATTTGATTCTTTCGGCCCTGTATTCTTATCTGTGGCAGTTCCTGAACAAGTTTACTAGATCAATGCATAGAAAAGAGTAAAAGAATATAATTTTAATTGTTTCATAATTGACATATTTTATATTAATGTTAGAAGAAATAGATTTTTATTGAATGTCATATAAGGCCACGTTTTTATCTTCCTGATAATTTGCAGGAAGTTTAAACATCGAATCAGGCATATCTTTTTTAGTAATGCTGCTTAACTGTAATACATTAGAAGTGCCGGTTGACCGGGTTATTGATTTTACAAGGATCCCCGTGCAGCCTGCATCAATTATTTTCTTTACCACTGCAGGTGAGTGATTTTCAAAAATCACAGGTGAAACAAAGGACGCTCCCGGAACCTCACTGCTATACCATTCCTCATTTTCTTCATGCGATGTTTGACCTAATGCTTTGAGAGTATAGATTATTTTTATGTGTATGCAGTTATATCCAAACATTTTTTCCGCCCCTATCTTTTGCACCTGTACATCGTATTCATTTTTCCCAACTTCGGTTCTGTACTGTTTAGAATATTTTTTATATTGCTCGTTCAGGTTGATACTGTAGTTTTCATGTACGCTTGCCAGTGAGGTGGCGTGCACTTTCATGTTTATCTGCGACGATTCCATGTATCCTTCTGTAAATACATTCCATTGCACCGGGTTGGTATTGATTAAAACATTTTTCCACAGCCCATCTTTTATCCCTTTGGTGGAAGTGCCGCCGGAATATTGCAACATAATGACACTTCCATTTCCTGAAACAGGCACTTTGTAATTTTCCGGTTGTTCGGGGGTATAAACTGTAGTGTAAGTTTTGTCAGGCCCGGCAGTACCGTTTTCCTGTGCCTGCTGCATTCCTTTGGCTACCTCTTTTAATGGATTATCATCTTTCAATTGTCCCATTTGGGAGTTTAATATGAGTTTGGATAAAGCATCACCCGGATTACCATTTTTACCTCCCATCATGGATTGCATCTTTTTCATCATGTCATCCATATTTTTTCCGCCTCCAAGATTTTTTAGAATGCCTGAATCATTTTTTCCAAACATGGCGGACATCCCTTTCGCAAGCATACTGTCTGCATTTGCGTTTTGTTGTGAAGATGAATCATTGGTTTGTTCTGAACCGTTTGTTGCCTGCTTTTCACTATTCTTCATTTCATTTGCAGCATTCCCTTTTGTAGTATCGGCATTTGATGTTTGCGCTATAGGACTTTCACTCATTTTTTTTGAAGCCTGGTTGCAGGAAATGACAAATGAGATAGTTGCCAATAAAAAAATGGATGCTGGTAATTTCAGGTATTGCATATTTTTTAAGATTGAAAAATTTATTCTAATTCTTTTCAAAAGGCAAATCAAAACTACCATCAGTGATGGTTACAGTGTTGCCTCCATCCTGTTCATCAGCCTTATAAGTTCCAGAAAAAGTTCCTTTAACACGGTTGGCATCTATGCTGGAAATGGTAATTGTTACAGAAACAGCATAATGATTCCTGTAAGTTTTTCCATCCATATAAGAAGCCTCTTTTGTTTCTTTGTCAAGATCCCCGGAAGGAGAAGGGGTGGAATTATTTATAGATGTAGTTCCGCTATTAGCTATTTTAAAATTAAATACGGTGCTGCTGTTAGTTGTAACTTCTATCTTCAACATCCCGTTTGCAGCATCATTGCTTACTTCATTGATAAACAAATTAGATTGTTGTACATAATTGCGTGCATCAATGTGCTTTCCATTGACGGTGTAGGAAAATATTCCATGTGTGCCTGATAAATTTTTATCTATGGCATTATCATTTTCCTGGGAAGAAGTTGTTTTTGAATCTTGTGTACTTGCTTTGTCTGTTGCTGAATTTGAATTACAGGAAAATAAAAATATTAAGCATGTGAGGAGATAGAATAATCGGCGTGTCATCATTTTTGATTTAAAATGGGTTAGAATATTTATTCCGGTTTTATATTACCGGTGGAAAAAGGGATATCAAATTTTCCATCTGTTACGGTCACTTCTTTTTTTGTACCATTGGGTGTATCTACACCTAAGAGAAATTTTCCGGAAAAAGTACCGGTTATATTTTTATCATTTACTGAAATTATATTTACTGTAACATCCTCTGCTCCATAGCGAGAATTATCTCCGCCCAGAAAATCAAGCGTTATATCAAAGGGCTGGTTGTCACGGTCTTTTTTAGTAAAGGCGCCAGTTTTATCAGGAACAGAAAACCTGAAAGAATAGGCCATATCTCCTTTTTTGTCAGAATGCAGAAAAAATAATAACCGCTTTCCTGAATTATCCGCAGTGGGATAAATGAACGCAGTGTTTTCTAATTGCAGCTCATCAATGGCGCCTCCACTTATGGCCTCACCATCTATCGTTGCAGAGAAGCTCCCTTGTGCTGAAGAGTTTTTAGAAGACGCTGATTCGCTGTTGCCGGCATTCCCTGAAGATTTGCTGTCATTGCTGTTGCAGGCGGTAAAAGTCGCGATTGAAAAAAATGATATAACAAACAGTAAATTTTTCATGTTATTTTATTTTGAGTTGAAAGAATTTTAGTTTGAGTATGGTGGCTACGAGACCCGGAATAGTTTCAAGCCAACTAATGGCTTCCTAATTTGAAAATAGGCAAATCAAATTTTCCATCTGTTACCGGCAATATGCTGCTACCATCTTCCCCAATTACACTTCCTGAAAATGTACCGGACACTCTTTTGTCGGATAGTTTTTCCACATTAATGGTAATACTATTTACATGTGGGTCTATCTTCACATCAGCACCATGATTACCTGATCCTGTATATGTACATGCATATGCTGTGTCGTTTACTTTATCATTCTCTTTTGTAAAGGTGCTGGATCCTGTCTTGTTTGGAATGCCAAACATAAAGGAAGACACACTACCATCTTCTGCACTTGCGTTGGTCAATATAAGAGTTATAACTCCTCCATCATCGGTATTTAAATTCGCCTTGAACCCTTCCATCAGCGTACCTTTTTCATCTACTTTTTTTCCGGCTACAGTAAATGTATAGCTGCCTTCATCGCCTGTGGCAATGCTTGTATTGGATGAAGGATTACTGGTTGCATCATTTGCTGCAGCCTTGTTGTTGTTATTGCTGTTGCAGGCGGTAGTAGTTGCGATTAAAAAAATTGATATAGCGAACAGTAAATGTTTCATGTTATTTTATTTTAAGTTTAAAGAATTTTAGTTTGAGTATGATGGCTTCGGGACCCGGAATAGTTTCAAGTCAACTAATGGCTTCCAAATTTGAAAATCGGTAAATCAAATTTTCCATCTGTTACGTTTACTTTTTTTTGTAGCATTTGGAATATCTACACCTAAAAGAAGCTTTCCTGCAAAAAATCCCGATAAGAGACTCTCTCGTTTATAAAAGCCGCAATGCCATTTATTATTCCGGCTCTTATACCATCATTAAATATTGAAATGAATTATTTCGTTCCAATATTATTTAGAGTCATCTTTGTTTTCTACTGATTTACCGGTTTTGGATAGCGTCTTTTGCAAATCCCCTTTTAAAGAATCAAACGATGTTCTTATATTGTCAGAAGTCGAACGAAAAAGCCAGGCCCCGCCTGTAATAACTATGGCAGATATGGCTGCTATCCATAAACCAAAACTGATTCCATAACTGCCAAAGCCGGGTACATTATCCATGCTAAGTCCACTGGTTGCTGATAAAAAACTGATAATAAAATAACCGGTGATAACTAAATTAACTATGCCGGAAAAAAGAACAATGACCATGACTTGCCCGGCAGATTTTTTTGTGCATCTCCCGTGTAAGAAAGAAATGCTGATATGCCGAATAAAATAAAGACCAATACTCCCCAACTGTGCAGTCCGTTGATGGAGCCAAAGCCATAACTGTACCATGGCAGGAAGCAGGATATGAAACCGGCTGCACCGGCTATTAAGGTAAACTTCCGTTGTTTGTGCATTTGTTGAAAATTCATGATGATAAAATTTATAAGTGAATACTATTTTATTATTTTACTTGTTATATTCTTCATTATTAAAAGCCCTGTGTTTCTTTATATCCCGAAGGCACTTCAAACATGCTTTCCGGAAAATTATCATGGCTGATTTTTGTAAGCTGCGAATTCACTTTGGAATCTTTTCCCCGGTCAAGGAATTTCACAGGAAACCCTGTACAGCCCATTTGGATTAATTGGCCGGCAACATCATTGTTGTAGGCAATGCCCATCCCTTTTGAGAATTGCTTCTCTATTCCCGAAGGCATTGGAATATCTTTTGTCATCCACACATCAGTAGTGTCGGAAGAATTCATAAAACTTTGTACACCGGAAAAATTCATTGTTTTAATGATTTGCGCATGCACACAGTTAAGACCCTGAATCGTTTCATTGCCAATTTTAGATACTGTATATTTTGTATGTTGATCAAGCATATCATTGCCGGAAGCGGTATCAATTTTATTAATACTGTATGTTTTTGCACTATCGTCAATAAGCGTAGATTGTGCAGGATTTTTTGCATCAGAAAGGCCAACCATCATCAAAGAAGCCTTACCATTATTGACCGTGTACATTTCCACCCTCGCTTTGCCAGAGTGTGATATATATATTTTCTGAAGCATGTTCATTGAGATGTTTTCACCCTCAGTTTTCATGTTCATTTCCATATAAGTATCTCCTCCGGATCCGGATGATTTTATATCGCTATTCTTGTCCGTAGTGCTACTCCCGGTATTTGACTGGCAACTATACAGCGTTAAAGCGATTAACAAAAAAGTTGTTACTTTTAATATCATTTTCATACGATTGTTTTTTTTAAATAATTATTCAAAAAAGTATTTCGACTATTTGGGACAGCCAAACGAAACGAATGAGCTATTCCTTACCCTGATCAACTTCAACGATATGTGCTTCACTACTTTTATATCCTTCAGATCCAAAATAACTGCTGACTTTTCCGCCTAAGACAGGTTGACCGTCTATAACGCATGACCAGCTTACATGACCTGAAGAAGGATTTACTAAAAAAGACGAATACTTTATAGTAGCTTCCTTGTTATTCGATGCTCTTTGATTGCTGGAACAAGAAATCATAGAGATAAGGTTAAAATTGTTACATACTGAGTGGCATATTTCATATTCTATATTTGAGGCTATTTATGTAAATCGAATCTTTTATGATTTGAATAGATTGAGGGTAATTTTTCTGTACAGATGTTTTACAAATCAAAATATGTATTACAGAATGTATCTGAAAAAATTCCAGATAGATAATCCCTATTTTAGTACTTGAATCTTAAAAAGCTCATCCTGTTGAGTGGCCTATGATGGAAATGATACTGCTTGCATCGAATCTTTCTTAATTATATTCATTTAAACTATTTTTTTAAAAAATGAGGATAAATGTCAATTAATAATCTTACAAAATTTCTTACTTAAACCACTCTGTATATACATGTTTAGATGGCAATAATTCAAAGTTGATTTTTTGAATGTTCAATCTTTGTCAAAGGTAAATCACAATCTACGGGTCGCCTATCACATGAAGATGTGATATTTACTCAGGCTAATGAGGAGTCTTCACAGAAAAATTTGTACCCTGTATTAATGGGATTTCCTTAGCATATTAATAGCGTCAGTACGTGAGTGTACATGTAATTTTTCGTAAATACTTCTAATAAAGGAACGAACCGTCTCGATGCTGATAAACATTTTTTCTGCAATCTCTTTATAAAGAAGGCCTTTAGATAATTCTTCCAAAACTTCCCTTTCGCGCAGGGTAAGGGTTGCAATTGCATTGGATACTTTTTCACATTTATTGAAATAATTTACCACTAATCTGGCAATGGGAGCAGACATGGGAGAGCTGCCTTCATAAATCTCTTTGATAGCGGTAAGTAACCTTTCAGGAGGCTCGCTTTTGAGAATATAACCCGTAGCCCCCGCCGATAGTGCATCAAAAATCCGATCCGGGTTTTCAAAAACTGTGAACATCATAAATTGAATAGAAGGAAAACTTGGTTTCAACTGCCGGATACAAGCAATACCGGAATACCCTGGAAGTTCAATATCCATCAACACTACATCAGGACGTGTGTTTCTGATATCAGCTCGGAACGATTCTGCATTTTCATAAGCTCCTACCATACTCAGTCCATCCTGTGCTTGTATTAGTGTGCTTTCTCCTTCTCTAATCACTTTATCATCTTCCACAATCGAAACCTTAATGGCCATATAGTAAAGAGTTAATCATTTTTATTAAAAGACAAAACTAACCGGTAAATCCCTTAAAGACAATAACACTTTCATGTGGTTTCATGAAGACGCATAAAGGGTTCCATTTATCATAACCTCAGAGCCGATACCAGCCTGTGACTGAATAGTAATTGCAGCATGAATCATTGCCGCCCTGTTTTTCATTCCCCGGATACCGTTCCCGAACTGTTCGCTATCTCCAGTATAAATTCCAACTCCATCATCTACAACTTTCATCTGGTAATGATGTCCGGTAAGTTCAATCGAGATAGTCAGTTTATTTGCATGGGCATGTTTTACAGCATTGTTTATTGACTCTTTCAGAATCAAAAATAAATTTCGTTTAATATCGGGATGCACCATAATATCCGGAATCACATCCGAAAAATGAATTGTATAATTCAAAGGCAGGCCCTGCATAAATTGATGAATGTAATGCCGAAAATAGGCAAACATGCTATCCAATTTATCCTGATGCGGATTGATGGTCCAGACAATTTCTCCAAGGTTGTTTACAAGTTCATGTGATTGCCGGTTAATGTTTTGCAATACATCCAAAAAATCTTTTTTCGATGCCTCCTTATTTTGTTTTGCCAATTCACTCCTGATAGATATTCTTGTAAGACCTGCACCAATCTCATCATGAATGTCGCTGGCAATCCTGTTTCTAAGGTCATTGATTTGTTGTTGTTGCTTCAAGATTGCAAGTTTTTTGTGTAGCCGTTTTGTAGCAGCAGTATAAATTGCCCATGTTGCAATTATTGCAATCAATAAAATAGAAACGAGTCGAAACCACCAGGTTTGATAAAAAGGAGGAAATACAGTAATGAATAAAGAGGAATACCTACCATCCCAAACAGTTCCGCGAAATGTGGCACGCATTTGCAAATCATATTGCCCCGGCGGTAGTTTGGTAAATTTTGCAATACCTTCATTGCCCACATCCTGCCAGTTATCCTCATACCCTTTTAGCCGGTAGGCATAGTTGATTTCATTACCATGCAACATATCCGGTGAAACAAATGAAACTGATACATTATCTTCTCCGGGTAAAACTTTTATTTCTTTCTCTGCAGGAGGAATGTACATTTCATGCCACATCTTTTGTAACAAAGTAGGCACCGGCAAACTGATACTTTCAGAAAGCATAACATCTGCCGGTTTGAAATAAATGAAACCATGCGCATTGCCTGCAAATAAATAGCCCTCTTTGGTAAACAGAAAAGGATCATCTCCATTGACTCCTGATAACTGTACTATATTTCGGTCAACATTATGAATCTCGTTTTCTCCCAAATCTATCCATACAAGTCCGGTTGCAGTAAGCACCCATAATCTGTTTTTATCGTCAATACGCATACTGCGGACAAACAAGTCAGGCAGGCCGTTCTTAATTGAATATAATTTAAATTCATGAAGGGTATCATTATACCTGATTAATCCGCCACCGTTAGAGCCGATCCAGATATGGCCGGATCTGTCAGCAATAATGCAATGCAACTTATCTGTGAATGCCTGCCCGTTTACTTCTATAGGAATATGTGTTACTCTATTCGTTTTATTATTGATAAAATCCAGTACGTTGTTCATTAAATTGATTACCCAAATATTATTATTTTCATCTACAGCCAGTTGGCCAACCAGATCATCGCTTAGCCTTTTACTTTTTTCTTTTGAGTGGGTATTAAAATAAATAGCTTCGTTTGTAACCGCATTGAATTTTAAAAGGCCTTCTCTCCATGCTCCTAACCAGTAATTTCCCAAAAGATCTTTTTGAAGTACTGTAAACCCTTTCTGAAAATTGAGTATATCAGGAGGAAAATTTTCTTTCAGTTTTTTAAGAATTGTTTTTGTTCGTAAATCAAACGCTGCTAATCCGTTCTGAGTACTAAGTAACAGGTGGTCGTTTTCCGGTAATATGCGCCAAATGCCATATAGCCCGGATCCGGTGGTAGTATAACTTTTGTAAGACGCTGTCTTTGGATCATAAGACACCAACCCATTTGTAGCACCTGCATTATAATTTAATAGTCCGATCCAAATTTTCCCGGAAATGTCTTCAGCCATAGTTTCTATTTCACTGATATCCATTTTTTCATACCCCTTTTTCGTATTATTGACCATTACGACATTATCTCTGCCGGGGTTGCAATAGTCAATGCCACTTTCAGGAGTACCTATCCATAGGATTTGATCTTTATCAATAAATAAGGTTTTGATCAGATTGCTTGATAATGAGCCTGCATCACTTTTATAATTGGCATATTGTAAAAATTGGCCTGACTGTTTATTAAACCAGGTAAGGCCACTCCCCCAATAACCCATCCAACAGGTGTTTTCATCATAATTACTGAGATCCATAAAATAATGGAATGGAAACCGGAATGCATTGATGTGATGCGTAATTAAGTTCGCTTCTATTATAAAATTGTTGACATCGCCCCGAAAATCTGCAAACCAAAAATCATTTCCAGATACATTTACCAGACCAAGCATTGTAGTGTTTTCGCCATCTGGCAGATCACTACTTTTTAAAGCAACACTGAAATGTTCTCCATCATCCTTTGACACATAAATGGCAGAATCCGTGATAAAACCAATTACTCCTTTTGAATGGAGAAACATGCTCTTATTGTCAACCGATGAAGGGATATTCCTGAAATGTTTAGGAATGAGTTCTTTCTTTGTGGAATCCGATTCTAAAAATCCAAAGAGTGGAGAATAGGCTAGTATGTTGCCATTTTTTTGAATTGTAATGGTAGATAATATTTCATGGTTTACGATTCTTTTGCCACTTTTATCTTTTACAAAATAATTGATAAACTTACCGGTGTGCTTATCAAAGCAACTAACAGAATAGGCAGAACGAACCCAAATATTATCTGCAGAATCAACACAAAGCCCTAAACAAATATTGCTTGCGATGGAGTTACTATCTGAATAAGAATGAAGGAATGTTCGAAAATGTTTCCCGTCAAATCGGTTTAAACCACTTTGGGTACCAAACCATAAAAAACCTTCTTTATCCTGGCAAATAGCATTAATTTCATTAGAGGAAAGTCCATTTGAAATAGTTAAATGCCTAAATTGAATAGAAGAAGTTTGTGAAAAGGCATGAAGATAAATTGTCAGCCAGAAAAAAAGAAATACAAAATATCTCACGGATGAATGTATCATGAGAAATTATTTTCAATAACAAAAGTATATGAAATAGGCTTAACAATGATGTTCAAACATCCATAACTCCGGGATGCACTGCCAGGTTTAGGGAGACAAAATAACAATGTACTAAATAACAGAAACAAACTTATCTTTATTTCATGAAAAAAGTATCCATACTGGTGCCGGAATCTTCTGTGATGCAGGCGATTGCAGACCCGCAATATTTGTTTACTGCAGCTAACCAGTTTTTATTATCTGCCGGTAAAGTAATTTTATTTGACGTGGAATTGGTCGGTACGAAAAAAGAAATCAAATTAAACAACGGAATGTTTTCCGTACATACAGACCGCTTACTGAAAGATGTAAAGAAAACGGATTTGGTTATTATTCCCGCTTTGTTTGGTGATATGCCTTCAGCTATTGCAAAAAATAAAACAGCCATTCCCTGGATCACGGAGCAATATAAAAAAGGTGCAGAAGTAGCTTCCCTTTGCGTGGGTGCATTCCTGCTTGCTTCAACAGGGTTATTAAATGGAAAAAAATGTTCTACGCACTGGGGTTTTCAAAGCGAGTTTAGGGAAATGTTTCCGGAGGTGGAAGTGGTGGAAGGAAGTATAGTTACGGAAGAGAAAAAAATTTATAGCAGTGGCGGCGCGAACTCCTATTGGAATCTTTTATTATACTTACTGGAAAAATATACCGACAGGCAAACGGCCATTCTTGCTTCAAAATATTTTGCTATTGACATTGACAGGGATAGTCAGGCAGCATTTGCCATGTTTAAAGGACAAAAAAATCATCAGGATAAAGAAATATTGAAAGCACAGGAGTATATAGAAAAGAACATTGATGAAAAGATCTCCACAGATGATCTTTCCAAAATGGCTTCTATCGGCCGCCGCACTTTTGAGAGAAGATTTAAGCTGGCCACCAATAATTCTGTTTTGGAATATATTCAAAGAATAAAAGTTGAAGCAGCCAAAAGGCAATTTGAAAGCAGTCGTAAAAACATCAATGAAGTCATGTATGATGTAGGATATACTGATACCAAAGCTTTTCGTGATTTGTTTAAAAAAATTACCGGGCTTACACCGATTGAATACCGAAATAAATATAATAAGATGGTCTTAATGGCATAGGGAACCTGAAGCCATCCATTTTTTATTTTAAGTATAGATTGGGCATTGATGAATCACCGGCTATCCATTTTTCACGTACATCCTGAAAAAAGTTATTTCATTCATACAAACAATTTCATCCCTTAAGGAACGTTCTTAAACTAAAGAAGGTAAGGTTTCGTCTCATAAATATTTTATTATGAAAATGCCGGTATTTTTATTCACCCTGATCGTTTCCTTAGGTGCAATATTTTCCTGCAATAAAAATGATGTCCCGCAAGAAGATAAAATTTACCGCTTCAATGAAACCCTCAATGTGGATGGACTTGAAAGAACTTACACCCTGAATCTTCCCCCAAATTATTATGAATCCTCTGGTTTTTCTTTGGTGATTGCATTGCATGGAGGCGGTGGTAGTGGAACACAATTTGAAACTCAAAGTCAATTGACCAATAAAGCAAATGCGTCTGGGTTTATTGTTGTTTATCCTGATGGAACGGGTTTAATCAGAACTTGGAATGCAGGCAACTGCTGCGGTTCATCTGTTACCAACCATGTGGATGATATACATTTTATCAGTGAGTTGATTGATTATTTGGTGAGCCATTACAAAATCAATCCAAAGAAAGTCTATGCCACAGGGCATTCTAACGGAGGGATGTTTTGTTATCGCCTTGCCTGTGAATTGCCGGAAAAAATTGCAGCCATTGCGCCTAATGCTTCAACGATGGTTGTAACAAAACCTTGTAATCCAGTTAGACAGGTTCCTATTTTGCACATGCATTCTAAATTAGACGAAAATGTACCTTATACCGGTGGTTATGGCAATGGTATAAGTGGTGTTTATTGCCCGCCTTTGGATTCTGTATTCAATGTATGGTCGCAGATAAACAATTGTGCAACCCCTTCAAAAATAACGTTCAGCAATGATCAATATACGCTTACGGAATGGCTCAATTGCGATCATAATGCCGTGATTCATTTTTATCTCACCAATGATGGCGGCCATGCCTGGCCTGGGGGATTACCCGGCAGTGCAAGTGGAGATATGCCTTCCATTGCTATCAATGCAAATGATTTGTTATGGGATTTCTTTCAGCAATATCAATTGCCCTAGAAAACAATTCGTGTCATGTCTTTCGCTGTGAGTTTCGAATTACTTCATCCTATTTATTAAACTGATTCGATGCAAAACCACATATTACCTTCAAATTCCGGGACGTCATATAATAAGTTCATGAACTTAATTCACCAATATGAAAGCTGAGCCTTACTTTAGGATTTTCAGCATATCCTTTGTAATAACTTTTGTCATTTTCACTTTGTATGATATAAACATCGGGCATATTATCTAAGTTCATTTGATTGCCTACGGAGCAATATTCCAAATTTCCAAAATTCAACTTTGCAAGATCAAAGGCGATCATTTCTAGTACATGGCATCTCATCTACATAAAAAACCCCGCTAATGCGGGGCCATTTTTTTGCGGAGAGAGAGGTGCAGACGATTAATGTCTGCATTCCGACAAGCTTCGCTTCGTCGGAAGATTCGAAGTGTTTATTCAAAATATTTTTCAATAAACATTAAAAGTCGTTTTCTGTTTAGGTTTTTTAGTTTCTTT
>Ga0116193_1000529_pt1 | contig 35793 bp, 36 predicted proteins | sample AD_UKC115_MetaG_FD_89892 | JGI IMG/M metagenome (GOLD analysis project Ga0116193, IMG submission 89892) | Active sludge microbial communities of municipal wastewater-treating anaerobic digesters from Hong Kong - AD_UKC115_MetaG | ecosystem: Engineered > Bioreactor > Anaerobic > Digestate... | reverse complement strand
GCTCTCGCAACTGAACTCAATCTTCAGATTCGTGGAATTCTTTCTGGAATTTCTGAATATCAAGACTACTTTACGAAATATGTAAATCACGTTTGGGTATATGCTGACGGAGAAACGATTGTATTTCAATCACCAACAATCGGAAATGAATCATCAATCTTCATTAAAGCGAATAGCACAAACGATCTAGATATTCTCAAGCTTCTTGAAATTGACGCTGATCTTTACCGTGCGAATCCATCTGGAAAGATATTCGATCCGGCTACAACTTACGATCATCAGAATTCTGAAGTCAACTTTGTATTCAGAAAAGATTCTATCGATAAAGTTGTTGACGTAGATGCGGGTCCTCTTGCCGTACAAAATCCAAGCGAAGCAACAGGAACTGAATTCGAAATCCTTATTAAAGATGAAAACGAATCCGATCGCGAAGTACTTCAAAGCGGACAACAACTTATCGTTGAAGCACTTGATGCCGGAGATGTTGTTCTTGACAGAGCGACATTCACATACGGAACAACTGAAACAAATACACCAGCATTCGATAACTCATTCTTAAATACTACTCGTGTGTTTGATACAGGAGCGGTGAAGAACTTCAACTATCCATTGAGCCAACTCAATATGAAGTTTCGCGATTCTGAAAGCGTTCCAAATTCTGGTCCCGCAGTTCCTCCTTACACGGCAGGTTTTCCTGTTGTTGGTAAGCTCGTTGCTAAATACGTAGAACCAATTGAAAATACAGAAGAAATCCGCGACAATGGAATTCCTCTTGGCAACACAAACTACACGCTATCTAAAATGGTGATCGCAGATCCTGCGACAACACTATCAATCAAATTCTACAATGAAGGTCCAGACGCATTAATCTGTACTGTAGATATTCCTATCAGCAATCCAAGCCCACATACAACGGCTTGGTTTCCAATTACAGGAACAGACACAGTAACTGTTATCGGTAAGGTTCGTTATTCAAGATCAATCAGCACGAACTTAATTGTTATCGAATGGAATGAAGAATACACGCTTAATCTCGTAGATGAAGGAATTGAAAAGATTGAAGTTGTATACTTGTCAGCAGAAAACGGATCAAAAGAAATTTCAGACGTTTCACTGTGGGCACAACAAGCAAACTCACCAACTGGTCCAGTCGTTTCAATTCAGCTTCTTAATGACAGCAACAATCCAATTCAGATTCTTGAAAACTCTGAACTTACACTTGAAGCATACGATTCTATTGGAACAACAGTCATAGGAGAAATTGTATTCAGCCCAATCTCTCTTGCTACAACTATCGGAACTCCTGATGATGTAGATATTTTCAAACCAACTGGACAAAGCTATGACTACGGAACGGCGATTCTCACTGCTACATTCATCGACAGTGTAGATGTTCCTAACACTCCTGTTCCTCCATATCTTGTACATCCTAACGTCGCGTTAGTAACTAAAATCCGTTTGACATACAAGCGTCAAGCGTACTCAGTTATCACATGTGATTACAAACAAAACATTTATTTGCCAGAAGGTGAAGCGAAAGCAATATCCGATATCATCATGGCGAAGAACAAAAGAATGCAAACGATTCATCACTTGATTCGCAGTGTTGAATTCATTCCTTTGAAGATCCAAGCGAATCTTAAAATCTCTAAGAACATTTCGCCTCGTATCGTAGAAGATCAGTCAAGAAAAATCATAACTGATGTTCTCGGATACAGTAACACAAATGACTTCTCTCAAATCGGAGAAGGGGCAGACATCGGTTACTTGGCTTCACTTCTGAACAGAACAGAAAAGGATTACAATCCTGGAATTCTTTCAGCTCAGATTATTGTTCCTGAAGTTACAAAGATCGAAGACTCATCGACTCTTAAGAATCAATTTTACTTTGTGTTCGATGAAGCGTTCATCAATCTCATTAAATCAATCGAGCAAGGAAATCCTAACATAGCAGGATTCTACAAACTGTATCAAACTGAATTCAAGATCGAGCGAGTATAATGTCAGAAGTATTTCCAAGAATATCTCTCATTCATGAAAAGGATCTGCGATACTATCCTGTTAATACATCTACGCGTATACGAGTTGTCCTCTATAAAGATAAGAACTCAGAACCAGAATTTGTAGATGGTTATGAAGTATTCTCTCTCGATCCATTTTACGTATCTTCACAAAGAGCGTCTGATGAAATCTATGACAACGCAGATGACCTTGTTATAAGCCAACAAGATGAAATCGTAGTTAACGAACCAAAAGCAATTCGTCTTTATTTCAAAAATCCTGGAACTGGTATCGTTAAAGCCGTCTATCTTTATACAGATGAAAACGGAAACAAATTCAATCTCACCGACCAAATCGAATTCTTGGTATACGAAAAATTCTTCACTGAGAATTATGAATATCTATGGACTGATTTTGAAATAGACAATCTTAAGAAGAATCCTAAACTTAAGGTAATGATGGAGACGATGCTTGAATATCTTGACATCATCTTCACGTACAAGTTTGATATGCAATATATCAATGACGCTCGTTACGTTAAGTACAAATACTTGGCTACTCTCGGAAGAGATTTAGGTTTCGAACGAATTGACTTCGAAGATTTTGACAGTGCAGGTGAATACGTATCAAGCACTCTTTACAGAGAAATTCTTACAAATCTATACGACATCCTTTCAATTCGTGGAACTCCGCTATCATACGAACTTCTTTTCAACGCGTTAGGATATGACATCACAATCAAAGAATTCTGGTGGGATGATGTAGGCAATCTTATTGAAATCAATCCTTATGACGATGAACTATCTACCTTCTACGCTTACGATACAAATGGAATTCCGTTAGACATTCCACAGGTTCCGAGAAAAGATCCACGAGGAAAAGGTGGTCCGAATAATCTATACAACAGAAATTCAAAATCGAATTACATCAAGGTAGACATTACGCCTAAAATCCAATCTGATTACATTCCTACGCTCGCCACATTCTCTAAAGAAAAGAAGATGGCACTTAGAAAGTATCTAGAGTTTCTCCGTCCTGAACATGTAAACCATCTTCAACAAGTACTCAATGGCGCAATCACTGAAAGTCCTGAGATCGCTGAATTCATTTCTCTCATTGGAGAGAAACTTCATATTCAAAAGAACCAAGTTATTTTTGGACCAGAAGATATTACTCCACCTGTAATTGATAACGTAATCATTCTTTCGCCTAACACTTTATGTCTTGTAATCAGTGAAGATGTTTCGAAAATTTCTTCAGAGAGCATGAGTAATGTAATCATTTCAAAAGATCCAGATGGTGGTGGTCCATCGCCTTATGGCAATCTTTCTTTATTGACTTTAGCTCGTGATGACTCGGATAAAAAACTTATCTTCATTACTTTGCCAGAAGATATTCAGTCGACTCCTACAACATATCTTGCAATCATTCAAAACGTTTTCGATCTCAATGGCGTTGAACAGGTTTACAATTCATTTGCTTTCAATGAAACTCTTTACAATCCTCCATCAGATCCGGGCGGAGTATTCGAACTCGTATCTACGACTCTCATGGATTCAAAAACTGTCAAGTTGGTTTTCAGTAAAGCGGTTGATGCTTCATCGATTCTTGATGTTAACAACTTTGAATTTGATCCCGAAATAGATTTCAACGGAGCGACTGTAGATCCAAATGATCTTACGATTGTTTACTTACACATTAGCAATGCAATTCATAATCAAGAATATACGGTAACTCTAAATAACATAGAATCTCTTTATGCAGAGACATTCAACGGCGATACAACATTCATTGGTCTCGGTGAAAACATTAATCCTGATACTGGACTTCCACTTCCAGAAGAACATGAAGTCGGAACAAGAATCAATACGGATATTCTTTTCAATCCAACTGACAAACTCATTCTTTCAGCTAACCAAGCATTTGAAGAAATTCTTGGATATGTAAGACGCTGGGATGGTGGATGGAGATTCGACACAGAATCAAAGATCACATCACGAGAAATAAACACACTAGCCCCAGTAACAATTGTCTCGGCGAATAACAACAATAAGTTCCAAATCTCATTCGATGATCTTCCTTTCCTAGAGATTACTGTACCAATACTTTTACCGGCAACAAGCGTGACATATAACTCAGCTTCTGTTCTTGCGGCGTATTTGAATACACTCATAAAGAACCTTATGTCAATCACTCCGAGTTACACGGCATATTACACAGACAACTTGGAACATAGTTGGGTGTATGCGGATGGAGATAAGTTGGTTTTCCAAAGCGCTAACTCAGATGTTGAAAACAGAATCGATTTCATTGCTTCGACTCAAGATACTACAAACATTCTAACAGTTCTTGGTCTCAATTCACTTAACGCTCCTGGTTTGGATAACATTCCTAAACGATACGATGAATATGTGTTTGTCAATGAATCACTAAATATCACGCGTCAGCTTTCTGTTCCGCCAGGGTTCTAAAAAAGAAAAAACCATCCGTTCAGTCCCTATAATATAAAATAGGATGAGCAAATTCAAATCTTTCAGCCATTTATTCAATAAGCACTTACGAAATGGCAAAACACCACTCGATAAACTGGCTGCGGATGTCGTACCAGATGGATTCAAAGGAAGAGTGTTCCTTCGCAGAGTCGACAAGTTCGGACAAGCAGGAAAACCTGTTGAAATTAGTAACGAGCTCACAAACCTTTCAAAATCAACTTTCGTAAGACTTCTTGCTCAAAGTGCTTCACCTTGGAGAGGTAACATTGATCCAGCTGATTATGCGATTGATCGCATGAGATTCGGAAACGCTCAGAAAGCTAAATATAGCACGGTCGTTGATCTAGTTACTCGTATCGAAGAGTATCAAGTTCTCGGTCTTTCAAGCACACAAAAGTCTCTTCATTATTACGATATCACTGAAGCATCATCTCGTCCAGGTGCGCCAGTATCAATTGCTCCTGTAAATACTTTGACAGACGCTGAATTACTCTCTGCTTACGCAAGAGGAAATAAAACTACAGCTCGCACAGGTTCTTCATTCTCATTTCAGATTCTTCGAAGCGCATCCATTCAGGGAATCAATAACGCAAACTCACAGCCAACACGAATATACAACCCATCTTTTGGAACAACAGGAGATGCGAGACCATTCTCACACGGAACTCTAAAAGTAGACCTCATTAACTCTCTTGGCCAAATTGTTGAACGCATTGTTTGGGGACAAAGCCAATACATTCGTTCAGTCGAAGGAAATCTTCCAACAGCGATCTATGTAAAAGTAGGCAGTGAACCAGGAATTACAACTCCAAACGACACAGCATTTTTATCAGGAACATTTCAAGGTGATCCTGCGCAAGCGAACTACGATCCAAATCTTTTCGATATCTCAGGCAACTGGAAGAAAAGAACAGTCGCTCCTGATTCTACATTCACAAAACTATTCTTCGACTTTGATAAAGACCAGAACGACAACTGGGGTGGATGGAAGATTCTCATCGATGAAATTAATCCTAACGCGCCTGGTTATACAGCGATTCATCCAAAGTTTGAAGTTGGAAGATACAATATCATCAACTCTATTGTTCCACGTAAAGGAACAAACAAAGACCAAGGTATCACAACTCTTAACCGTTACAACATCTCTACTCAAGACTACTATTCAATTGGCGCGAATAAGAATTTCAAAACTGATGGAAAAGATATTTTCGTTGATGACTGGAATGTCGACTTCAGTGTATTCATGCCGACTGATGATGGTAACGCAGATGGTACGGTAAAGTACACGGAAGCATTCTTGCAATGTAAGAACAATGACGTGTTCTCTATGATTCAACTTCCGGAATCACAACAATTTTCAAAGTCTGATGAAGACAGTTTCCTAATCACTTGGAGTATCAGCGCTCCATTGAGCTAAGACTAAATGGCAAACTTAAGAACAAAATATCGCAATCACAATAACCAACTGATCGCACTCGATCTTTCGGTAGGAGCTCAAAATCCTATCAAAGATGTTAGCGGATCATTTGGCAATGACGCAACAGAGTTACGCATTATTCCTTACAACGAATATGCGAGAACACAAGACGTTCTTAATCTTATTGCCGACCTCATTGCAAACGACGTTGCTCTCAACGCTCAAGCAAGTTCCACAACATTTCTTCTAAGTGAAGGCGTGTTTACAAACGGAGAGAAGTTTGCAAAAGAAGAACTCGATGAATACAGATTCACGGTTAAAGGCGGAAGTCTTAAAGTAGGTGAAGGTGTATACACAGCAACTGAAGAAAAAGAATTGTCTTTAATTACTTCTCTCGCTCATCCAGATTACAACGCTGACGCAATTCATCTTGATCCAATCTCTCTGAATAACTATTACAGAATGGATTATCTTCTCTTCAACTACAATCCATCCGCAGGTTTGGAATATGTAGAGGGTGAAGAGACATCATTCATTCCACCAGTTGCAACTCAATTGGATAAATTGAAGAGCAATGTAAACGGCTCTTCAGCATACGTTCTATATTCGATACTCTTACACAAGAGAAACTTCTATTCTGACGTGGTAAAGGAATCTTCTTTGGTTACATTCAAGAATGTTTTCGAAGAAGATACAATAAATGACGTTGCTATCTATAACAACGAAATTTATGTCCTGAGAATTGACGTCGCAGGCAAACTCAAAATTTACAAATACAATTCCGCAGGAATCGCAGTCGGAACAGGCGAAATGCCATTACTTGACACACACATCTTTGAAAATGCAAAGATGATTGTGGATGCTCAAGGTGTTTGGATTCAAGCTCGTTGGTATAATTCAACGTCTACTTTTGGGCGAGTCATTGTCAAATTCACTCTAGCTCTCGCTTACGATGGCCACAAGGATGAAGATGATACTGACGCTGCGACGGGAATTCCAACAGCAACTGGATTCTTACTAAGTCAATCAGCGAGAGCTAAGACTCTTGCTAGCGACACTACTCACTTATACGTTGCGACTAAAGCAATCGATGGTGGTTTAGAAGACAGAATTGGTATTGAAAAGATTGCAAAAAGCAACTGGTCCGCTGGTTCTTATACGAACGCAACTCCTCCTGTATATGTTCTTATCAATGACTTCTCGACAAACGTAGTTGACAACTTTGCATTCTTCGATGGTGATACAACTCTCGGAGAAAAATACGCTTACTTAATTACATCAGAAGACGCTGACATCACAATCTTCTTTAGAAAGATCAAACTATCTGACTTGTCATTCGTGTCAGGTCCTGATAAACTTCATGCGACAGCCGATACAGTTTCATTCAAGAACATCAATGGTGTTTACTATGAAAATGGATCTACGAAAGAATTACGATATGTCGTATCTTACAAAAAGATCGGTGGTCCTGAATACAGATTAGCAATTGGTAAAATGGGAATTGATTTCCCAACACCAACAACTAACCCAGCCCTAGTAACAACTGATACGGTAGATTTCACTGGAAGTGAAATGCTTACACCATCAATCATCGCTAACAACGATTCAACTGTTGTTAGCATGATCACTGAAAATACTTCATCTACAAAGAATATCTCTCGTGCTCTCGCTAATGCAGCAGACGCATCGATAAACTGGGACGCAACTCCAGCAGGTACAATCAAAGGCACTTCATTCAAATACGATGAAGAAACTAAGAACGGATTTTACACATACGCTCGTGAAAACAACCCAACTAACTTGATCGCCGTTAAACGTCTCAACAATCTTTCAGATACACAAGACGCAACAAAATCATTTTCTCTTGGAGGTGCGGTTACATTCTCATCTCCTAAGATCGATGTCAATAGCTCAAACGTATACGTAGCATTCTCTGTTGTAGACTACCAAGTCACAGCAATCAATACTTCGAACGGAAACATTACAGCGTCATCAGTTCCTGGTGCTTCAACAGTCGTAGTCGTTAAACTCGATAAGAGCCTTAACATTGTTGAGTACAAATTACTCTACTACTCTACACAAGATTTTGATAACATTGCGATGAAAGCTGACGACAGATTTATTGTTGTCGCTGCAAGTAACGCATCGACTCCTGAAATCGTACTAACAAAACTTCGTCTTGATCTTTCATTTGCACCTCTTGCAACATTCACAATTACTCCAGGTGCAGTCGTTACGGCGACAATGAAACTCGAATTCAACAGAGACTTCATTTACATCGGATTCTTGGATGGTACTGATGCTATCATTCACAGATTCAATATCATTCTTACGAATGATCTTTCTAACATTACGCTTTCAAATGCAACTGACTTCATTGAGTCAATCATAGCTCAAGGCACAGAGATTTTTGTTGCAACTACTGAGACATCAATTCAAACAAGAATTACAAGACTAAGTCAAGTACTTACATCTGAACTTCAATCTCTTGTTGTATCTACGGATCAAAGAATATCGATGTTCATTCGTGACAGATTCATTCATACAGTTTCTCTCGATATTACGGGAAGCTCGATGTTGTTTGACAAATATGATTTGTCTCTCAACAGAATCCAAAGAATTACTGACAACCCATCTGATGGATTAACTGCTCTCATGAATTCACAGGAACTTTGTTACTCAAGCAATGAGGACAAAGCAATGTTAGTTGCGGCAAATACTGTCGAGATTAACGGATACAGAATTCAATTTGATCCTGAAGTTGATTCACAGATTATTCATTTCATTAAGCCAGAAGTTTCTGGCGGAGTTTTCTTCGTAAAAGAAATCTCTCCATACGGTAAAATTTACGATCAAAAGAATTTGTTCATGGTAGCAGATTCTGATTACATCTACCTTATCGCAAGAGATTACAACTACTCAGAAGGAAACAAGAGCGAATTCATTTACAAATACTCTATTGAAACAAGAGAGTTCGATACAGTCGTTGATAACATTACACAAGTCTGGAAATACACTGGACTCGCAAATGTTGTACGATTCTACAAAGGATACCTTAAATCAGTTTACGGAAGTCCATTCGCATCTCTCTATGAATTCAAGACTGCTAGATACGAACATCTATGTGATTCAGAAGGCGCTCTTCTCGATTGGTTGGATGCTCAGTCAGCTGGCGGTACATCAACTGTTGGTGCTAAATTCGAAGCCAATGATGCAAACCACGCTGCGATTCCTCTCGTAGATTCTGAACCTAACCTAAACGGTTTTGATTCATTGCTCTCTGCAGATTATTTAGGAGACGCATTCATAAACGACTTCTCAGTTATTCCATTTACTCTTAATGCTACGAGCAATCTTGCATCAATTGGAATTGATAACGTAACAATGAGAAAACTTGCTGTACAAATTGTCGGCTCTCCAGGTTCTCCATATCAAGAAGGTATGGCGGCCGCGGTATTCGAATATCCTGAATTTATATTCACTTCTGGAGACATTATCTATGACGGGACTGCCACTCTGGGCATCCTTGGAGCTGAATTGGAGCTATCTGGTGACCTCACCGGCACGAATTCGCTGAACGATAATACTACCGGAGTGCTTGGTATTGGTGATTTGGTTAACGTATACGAAGGTAGCGGTAAGTATCAAACAGGGACAATTGTAGCTATTTCATACGACTCAGGAAATGATAAGACTATCATTCAGCTTCAAGGTCTCACTAAGAAAGTGGGAAATGTTGAAAGCAATCCTGGATATTCTAAGCTCAAATTCTTTAAGAATTCACCAACACAAATTGGTTTGGAGAATTTCATTTCAGTATCTGTAATGCAATCTCAGCTTGATTCTCAATTGGGAACATACAGAACCGTTGAAATTAGTTTCCCAACGAGTGGAGTTGGTGCGGTTATTCTTAACACAACTAAACTTTACTTCTTGAAACTCAGAGCTTACGACGAAGTTCTCAATGATCCTATCGACGATCCACCAAGACTACGTGTTGTAAATCCTGTTGCTGATATTAACGTCACAAACAGAAGTGCATTCTATTCAATTTTCTATGTTCAACCTCCTGGATCTTATCCAAACAAAATTCAGTTGTTTGACGACTTTGAAGATCTGACTGTTGCAAATAGCGATCGTCTTGCAGAAACTGGAATTGATGATTACTTCATTACAGCTCGCGCACTTGATGATGATAGCTTAAGAGAAATCGATACAAACGATATGAGCGACAATCAGTGTTTCTTCGACGTACATACTGGACGAGTACTGTTTAAGCCAGGATTCCAGCCACTTAACATTTACTCAGACTATTATGCGATCAATGTTATAAATGGAAACATTACGGCTGACGACATTAAAGTGATCAATATACCAGGAGTTGATGAGGTTACTCTCGCTGATAAACTAATCGCAGGTAACATCTAATACATAAATGCCAGCGGCTTCTAGAAAACAAAACATTAGGATAGCCGTAAAGAGATCTGAAGTCAATTTTGGTCTCGATCTTAAAGAAGGCGAAATTGGTACTGACGGAGAAAATCTTTTCATTGGTTCAAATGGGAAGATTGTTTCAATTACTCCTCCTATCGGATCTGTAATTTTCTGGCAAAAAGCTGGATTTTCTACGACTGAAAACGGATCGCCAACATTTTTAAGTGACATCATACTTCCACGAGGATGGGTGATTGCTAATGGAGAATTAGTTACTGATCCGCTTTCAAAATTCTACGGATACTATGTTGCTAATTTGAGCAATGATATTTTTCTTCAAGGTGGAAACGCTCTGAATCTTGGATCAACAGGTGGAACAAACGATTCAAATCACAAACATAATATCGCTCATCATCATTACACTTTTAACGGCGTAAACAATAATGCCGGATACATAGGTAACTCTGTACAACACAGACACTTATATAATGACTATCGACCAGGTACTTTTGGAGCGGGCGAAGGTGGCGGAGACTTTGGTACGAATGCTAGAGTAACTCAATTCGGAAGAACTTCAGATCCAGGTGGAGCACATGATCACACGGTAAATGGATCATCGGTCAACATAGGAAATGCAACAACGGTTTTAGTCAATAGCAATAATAATCTCAATGGCGGAAATCCTCGTAATCTCGCCGATGATGCTGACTTCACAGAGAACAGACCAAACTATATGTCCGGTTATTACATCATAAGAGTAAGATAATGAAACTCAGAAAGAATAACATAAAAATCTCATTTAAGATTTCTGATGTTGGACAGGGTCTTGACTTGAAAGATGGTGAAATTGGTACTGATGGTCAAAACATTTTCTTAGGAAGACCAGGTGGAAGTTTCGCAATTACTCTTCCAGTCGGTTCAATCGTATTCTGGATGCCAGTTGGTTTTGCAGGAGATAATAATGAATCTCCAACTAGTTTAATCAATAACATTTCAATTCCACCTGGATGGGAACCAGCAGATGGTTCTAAAGTAGAAGAAGATGGTTCGGTGTACACCGGAAAATATCTTCCAAATCTCACTAACGATATTTTTCTTCAAGGAAGTGTATTAGCGGATATTGGTTTAACAGGTGGAACTAATGATCCTAATCATAAACATAACATTGCCCACCATCACGTTTTAGCTTCATTAGGATTGAATGCCGGAGGAAATCACTCTCACGGATATTTAGACCGTTATGCATTTGACTCACAAGCAATCGAAGAAGGCGGCGGACGTTCTACGAACTGGGGAAATACCGACCCACAAAAATACTCAAACTATAGCGGTGTTCATACTCATAATATAAATTCAATGCCAGTTGGTGATATCGCATCTGGACTTGAAGTCAACTCCACGAATCATTTGAATCTCGGCAACGCGAGAAAAACAGATGATTCGGCAGATTTCACCGAGAACAGACCGAACTACATCACAGGAATCTTTTTGATAAGAATAAGATAATGCCAGTTAAAGTACGTAAAGAGAACATAAAAATTTCTATAAAGAAATCTTTACCTGGCCAAGGACTTGACCTTAAGGAAGGAGAACTTGGTACCGATGGTCAGAATCTTTTTATCGGAAAAAGCAGTGGATCTTTCTCAGTAACTGTACCGATTGGAACTATTGTTCTTTGGTTACCCGTTGCTTTCGATGATTCGAATAATACGACTTTAGAAGATCTTACTTCAGTAATTAATTTACCTCGCGGTTGGTCAATCGCAAATGGAGATAAAAACGAAGATGAAAATTCTCCATACTACGGTTATCATATTCCAAATCTTTCAGATGAAATTTTCCTTCAGGGTTCTACAGATATTGGTGGAATTGGTGGGACAAACGACTCAAGTCATAAACACAACATCGCTCACTATCATAAACTTTTCAATGGCGCGAACAACCAATCCGGTTATATCGTCGCTGTAGGAAATCACACTCATACATATTCTGATTATTCTGGACAAGCGACAGCATTAGGTGAAGAAGGAAGTGGAGCGGGTGGTGGTCCTGGTTTAGGTGACGCTGGCCGTTCAATGAATGCCGCTGGTCTTCACGGACACACTGCAACGAACATTCCAGTTGCTCTTCAATCTTCCGGTCTTCTTATTAATTCTACAAGCCATGTCAATATGGGGAATTCTCGTATTACGGATGACTCTGGAGACTTTACTGAGAATAGACCGAAATATATTTCAGGAACGTATATAATTAAAACGAGATAACATGCTAGAATACACTCTTCAACCAAAAGATTTTGCCGCGGCAGAAAGCGAATTAGCGCTTCCAGTTCATGAGAGAAGTTTCAATTTACTTCCAACAACTCGTGACGTTTATGGATACTACTTATTCCTAAAGAGATTTTTCAGAGAATCTAACTTTCAATCTCATCTAGCATACTTTGCTTCACAGAATTTCTTGGCATATTATTTCAAGAAGTACGGAACTCTTCGTAATTCAAACATGATCGCCTGGGACATGACAGTAACAAACGGTTTGAATGACGTCAATGTTCTCGATCAAGCCGTATACAAATTAGAAAAACTCAACATCGCCGACTATCAATGGTTCTCTAGAAAATATCCGATGAACAATCAGAGATTTCACCTAGAAAGAAAAAATCAAATCAAAAAGATGGTTGAGTTGAATGCATCGAATACGGAATACTTCTATCCTCCTATGTCTGGTTACAGATATGGAAATGAAATCTATATTGTAGAAGGTACACGAAGAATCTCCTCAATCCTTCTCGATGAAACTGAATCAATCAAAGACGTAGACATTTTTGTTCTTGATCTTGTCGATGTGAATGGAAACTTCAAAGCGAAGAATCTCCATACATATCTTCAGTTAGCGGGAGCTACAACTAAATTAGCGTTGTATGATGAAATGAAAATCCGCAACGAACCGTTCGCTAATTTCCACATGTTTGATTACGCACAAAAAAGAGAATTTCATTATCCTGATATTGGACATCAGCTTTCTGCGATCATCAAGTATATCATGACAAATGATAAAACTGACGTAGAAGAAATCTGGAATCAGATCAATACAATAAAAAGTGAATTCCCTAAGTAACGTATCGGAAATCTATCCTGATATTGTACTAATCAAAGACGCAATTGGTCGTCATCGTGTTGACTTCTTCAATCGATGGATTGAAGACAACATAGATTTGTTCGGACAAATGCATGCCGTAACAAAAGAGATCGAAGCATATTACAGCGAAAATAAAGATCGTCCTCTTGCATACTTCGTAAAACACGAAGATTCCGTTGATGAACCTCTGCAAGTTATGTTCAAAGACATTCAAAATAAATACTCAGAATACTATGACAAAAACTATGGATCAATTGTTGGAATATCAGGGGACGAAGGATACAGATTCTCGATCTACACTTCTCAAAACTCTACATACAAATTCCATACGGATTCAAGCTACGTCAACAAACACAGAAGAGTATCGTGCATCGTATGTCTAAGTGGAAGCGAAGAATATGATGGAGGACAACTCCATTTTCCTCGATTCAATGCTAAGATCAAATTGAAGTGTGGTGAAGCGATTCTATTCCCTTCCATATACACTCATCCTCATGAAGTACTTCCGGTTACTGGCGGCCAAAGAAAAACCGTCATGACTTGGTTTATATAATAGATATGAATTACACAGTTAAATACAGACTACCAGGTGACTTATTCTGGAGAAAAATCAAAGACGTTAAAGGCGATACATTCGTCGAGAATGGAATGAGACTCATCATAACCGAAACTGAAGAAAGATTTGAAATTCCATTGTCAGCGGTCGTCATGTTTTCTCGAAACAGATTCTTTTCAATCTTAGAAAATAAGAGAAAAGAAACTGGTCAAAAATTAGACCCGAATACTAAAGCGAAACCTGAGTAATGGCTCTAAACGTACCATCGTTAATTTCACTTATCAATGCTACGTCTACGTCCTCTAGTATCACATCTGGTCTTGGAAAGCTAATCGATGTTCGTCAGAAACCTGCCGCATTATTATCTGCCCAAGATCCAGCAATGACATGGAAAGTGTGGCAAGAAATTGCTGATACGATATTTGAAAAACTATTTCCTATCCTTCTGACATCTCTTTCAAAGACGGCTCAGTATTATCTGACTGGAGAAGTCAAGAAACTCTTAACAATCACAACCATATCTGCTCCGCCTTTAACGCCAGCATTCGCTTATCCAGAACTTGTTGGGGCTCTCACCGTAATTAATAACGGCGGTTTATATTCGGCAATGAATTCTTCTGGAACAATAGCGAATGCTTCAAATGGAATTGGAAAACAATTAGCTGCGAGAATAAAAGTTGAAGCATTTCCGGCTTCTCAGAATCCTGAGTTAGCTTGGAAAGTGTGGCAAGCGATCTGCGAAATACTTACTCAGAGAATGCTTACGGCTTTATCAGCTGTCGCGATCGCAGGAATGGTTACATACATTTCAACAGCGATCCCTACCGGAGTTACAGTAACTACTGCGGCCGCAGGAACTGTAGGCGGAATTGCTTGGGCGGGAACAAATCCATTTTCAACCGCATTCACCGGAACTTTGCAAAACTTCATGATGTTCGTTATGAACAGCACGATTTATTCAGCGACTACATCTGGTATTGGAAAGATTGTTCATCCGGCGGTTAAGACTGCGGCTTTAGTTGCGGCTCAAGATCCTTCTATGACGTGGGCAACTTGGCAAGCGTTCGTAGATAAATACATTCCTATCTTTATTAATTCTTACGTGAATACTTATTCTGATGAGGCAATCACTGCAATTACCGATTCTCAGCCTACACTATCATTTACGCCGGCAATTGTACCGGGAATTCTTGCTACTGTTCCGACACCAAGCGCATTACCAATAACATTTACTGTTGCGCCTGGATATATCGGTAAGGTTGTTTAGTCTTGCATTCCTGATGAAATCATATTTGAAATGAATGGAAGCGCTACGATAAAATTCAACATATCGTCTCCACTTTTTTGAGTTTTTGGTTCTTCGGATGAAGATGATTTTGATCCACTAGATTCGTCTTTCTTTGGTCTATAAGCTTTCGCTCTTCCGAATTCTGCAATCTTCTTAAATAGCTTCATCACTTGATCTTCGTTACCATACATGTCGGTAACGATTCCCATTCCGCCATCAAGTTTTTTGATCAGATCTTTGAATGTCTTAAGGTCTTTTGCTTCAAGTACTTGCATGAAATACTTTTTCTGCATTTTAGGATTTCCCGTCCATGCAGATTTCACGGCATCAGTAATGTCTTTGACGATAGCTTTCATCTCCTCTTTGGAGATTTTGTACCGGTCTTTAAGTGAAGCTTCTTTAAGACTCTTCTTAATCATTAAGCAACCCAAACACGCGGGAACCAATTACTTGCGTATAGTTCCGCTTTTTGTTGTTTTAATCCTGCGAACACCGCTTGATCTGAAATGATTTGTTGGACTTCAACTTTCGTGAGACCAATCGTAGAGAACGCTACAACATCTGCTGCGTTTGTTCCGCTTCCATTTCCACCAACGATAAGATATTCGTTACCATTGAGATTGTAAATTCTGCCCGTACCACCGAAGAATACGACTGCGTCTGTAGTTTGTTTACCTACAAAATCAGATGTACGAATCCACGTATCACCTAATACGACGGCTTGGATCAATGTCCAATTTCCATTTGTGTGATCGGTATTAAAAGATCCAGACGTATGATCGAGAGCACACTTCCAGACTGAGTTATTGTAAACTACATAATCACCTGTCGTGTACGGAGTTGCTGTTACCCAATCTAAGACGGCTACAAATTTTCCGCCAGTTTCTTCAGTCGAGAAATCTGCCGCTGTGAAACCGCCTTGACCAATTGGGACAATGTATTCTGCGCCTGATTGAACGACTACATTTTCGTCTTCGTAATCACGGCCGATACGATAGTCATCGCCCAATGTAAGGACTTGATAAATACCATTCATCTTTGAATCTGTTTCAGTATTCAAAAGAATTCTGTCGTCGACTTCCGTAGGTGCGCTCCCGCCTGGGACAACAATAGGAGCGGAAGTAATTTTATTTTGTGAAGCGGTGTACGTAACGCCACCACCAATTACGGCAGAATTCGATACGTGTTGAACGTCGTCTAAAAGACGAACGCCTTTAGTATACGTTTCGGCACTCAATTTAAGAGCGTCGAATTCAGCTTCAGTTTTGTTGTAGTATTGAGAATAGATAAGAAATTCTGGATAGTCTTCGCGGACTTGAATGTTTAGAAATTCACCCTTAGTGAACTTCATCTTTTTTGAACTAGAAAGGAATAATCTGTTTGAAAGACTACGTACATCCATAGATACGTATCCTTTAATGTTCGGTGATAATACCGTATTTATCTGAACTGAATCTATCTTGCCCTGATCAAAGAAAATTTCACGTTCTTCTTCAATATCAGCAATCAGTTCAGAGATTGTTGCGTAGGTCTTCTTCATGTACTATATTTTAAGCCATTGTCCTGTCAAGACTGATAAAAAAGTTCATTCTCTTTTCATGTGAGCTTGAGCGATCTGGATCGTACATTAGAGATTGAGAGGGGGAGATATGACTGTTTATATAGTAGTTTCTAAGGATTTAGACTCGGGAAATTCATTCTTATGATCCTTTTGTTCTCACAAGATATAATGATTTACTGTGGCTATAAAGAAACCAGAACTTGATCTGAAAATCATTGAGCGCAATGTCGCCACACCAAAGATACGCTTAAGCGCTAGTAAACTCAAGATGATTAAGGAATGCTTCGGAAAGTATTTCTACAAATACATTGCTGAAGTAAAAGTTCCTGAAAAAACTTGGCCAGCGACTATATACGGTCTCGTCTGTCATGGCGTCTTAGAAGAAAGTCTTCTTGCACGTCAAGATGGTCAATCAGAAAAAGAAATCTTCTTACAACATACTCAACCTGGAAATTTCAAAGCTCTTTTCTACAAAACGATTGAAGCTGAAAAAGAGAAGAACAGAAAAATGGGACATCCTCGTTTTTATGATGAGGAAGAATTCATTGCGCAAGCAGAAGACGGTTTGAAAACGTTTCTCAAATTTGTTCTTGGTTATTTCAAGAATTTTCATAAACTCCTTCCTGAAGAAGAATTAGAAGCTGACTGGGAATGGGATAAAGAGATTACATTGGGCGGAGTCGCCGACTTGCCAATGTTTCTTGAGAAACTCATATACAGAATCATAGATTTCAAAACAACGCAGCATTCAGAGAATTTCTATTTCGTGAATTGGTTTGAGGATATTCAGAGTCTCATGTACATTTACATGTGCTGGAAAAAATTTGGAATCTTTCCACAGGGATTTGATTATCTTGTATTCAACTGGAAAGAAAACAATATCTTCCTTAATTCAATCACGCATGCAACTCCACCGGCTGATGATAAGATGAAAGACTTTTTCAAAGGACTTCATCAGATTCTTCTAGAAGCGAAGATCATGCATCGAGCTCCTAAAAAGAGTTATTACTTTCCAACAGTTGAAAAATGTCGTTTTTGTGATTATAAATCGATTTGCGATAAAGCAATTAAAACTTAAACATTTTCTTCTAAAATCGCTAATATATAATATGGTAGTTTATTTAGCGAAAAATTTGATCAATGGAAAATGTTATGTTGGAAAATCAAAAGATCTGAATCGCAGAAAAATCAAACATAAAAGTGACTCTTTGAATAATATCATCGATGGTAAATTTTCAAGAGCCATTAGAAAATATGGCTTTCAAAATTTCATTTGGACTATTTTATATGAATCATCAAATGAAAATGATATAAATTTACAAGAACAGTTTTATATAAGAATTTTTGATTCAATAAATCGCGGATATAATATGACAGAAGGTGGTGATGGAGGAAATACTTTGATAGATGAAGAAATAAAAGAAAAACATCGCAAAAAAATCAAAGCATCTCTTTCTATAAAAGAACACAGTACATCAAAAACTTGGTTTATATATGATGAAAAATTTAATGAAACTATTTTAACCGGAAGAAAGTTTATTGAATTTTTTCTAGAAAAAAACATCAATCACATGATTATGAGACACATAGCTTATGGAAGCAGATTGATTAAAAATCACAAGGGGTATACATGTTCTAGAGATAAATTAACCATAGAAGAATTAAAAGAAAGATTTGCGCCGCAAAAAATGATATATTCAAAGAATAATATGTGGCTGTTTGAAAAACAAGGAAAAAAATTCGATTTTAGATTAAGAGAAGATTTTTGTAAAGAATTTGGATTAACTTTTAGTCAAGCAAGAAGAATTACCGAGAAAAATCAAGAGATAAACGGTTGGAAAGGATTCAAAAAAACAATAGAATAAGATAATGGATCCAAAGAAGTTTGAAGCGGATAAAGTTCAAATTCAAAAGCACGAAATGGAGCAATTCATGGAGCTTGAGAATGAGATCGCTATCCACAAAGAAAAGTATTTTGATATGGCAATGTCTCTCGATAATACGAAAGAAAAAGTCAGACAACTTACGATACAAAAAATCCAATACATCGAGAAGATAAAACAGAAATACAAAATCGAAGGCAAGAACTTTCATTTGGATTTCGAAAATAATACTATCACGATCAAGTAAATTTTTTGTAGCTCTCTTTCTTAAGTTCCAAATATAATACTACAACGAAGCTTCTACAAAGAAGAACAGTTATTAAAACACAAGGAAGGTACAACGATGCCAAAAAATTTTTTAGACGGGATTCGCAATGCTCTTAATACAGAGCTTGATAACCGTAAATCTAACTCAGACAACACTTCAGATTTAGAGTTTGTTCCGGAGATTGGAAAGACTTACAGAGTAAGAATCATTCCAAATCTTTACTCATTCGGAAAAAACGGAGAACTTCAGATTCCATATTGGATGGATTCTTTCCACTACATGGACGGAGTCGAACAAGGTGGTAAAGGTCCTTACGTTTACTCTAAGCCAGATTATGAAGTCGATGGCAAAACAGTTATGTGTCCAATTGACAAAACAGTCAAAGACATGTACGATTCAAAAGAAAGTGATCTTACAGCGATCGCACAAAAGATCAAGCGTAAGCGTCACTACAAATTCAACGTCATTCTATATGAAGTAGACGATGAACCAGTAACTCCACAATACAAAATCCTCAAAGATACAAGCTCACAAGGTAAACTTGCGAAATTTATCTGCGATAAAATGGGAATCGCATTTGTTGCTGACGCGATTCAAACAAAACCATGGATCGCAAAATTCGAGGAAGTCAAAGGTAAAAAGGTCTACGATCTTCTTTCACAAGAAGGTGGTCATGACTTAGTTATCAAAAGAACTAAAGGTCGTCCGATTAAAATCGAAGGGCAAAAAGAACCGATCTACGAAGTAGAATACGGCGAATCATTCCCTTACGAATCACCACGCGACTGGGATGAAAAAGATTTCAAGATTGCTGAAGAAGCAAAAGATTTGAAATCACTCACGAAGTATATCCCAACTTTCGAAGAAGTCGAAGCGATTCTTGCAGAGTACACAGAAAAACTCAAGACAAAGAAATCTGAAGGAGCTCCAGCGCAAGCGTCTGCTCCAAAGAAAGCTCCAACAGTTTCTGCTCCACAAGCAAGAACTCAATCTGACGAAGAAGAAGCGGCTCCATCTGAAGACGACATCATCGCTCAGTTGAAAAAATCTCAAACAGGGGGCGAAGAGTAATCTTCTCCCCTAAGGATCAATAATGGCTCGAAAGAAAAAAACGGACGAAGAGACAGATGATGTAATCGTTGGAGCGCAAGACGCTCTTGACGACATCAATAAATTCCTTAAGGAAGAGGATCTTCAAACGCAAGCTTTTGAGGACATCGAAGATTTTAACTATTGGATTGACAGCGGAAGCATCGCGCTCAATATGATTAACACAGGACAATACGATAAGTGTTTGCCTGGTGGAAAAACTATTGACTTAAGCGGAGACCCAGGATCTGGGAAATCACTTATTCTTGCGACGATGCTCGCTGACAATATCCGTAAAGGTGGAATCTCTTATCTCATTGATACAGAAAACGCGTGGAATAAAAACTTCGCGATGGCTATTATCGGTGATGAAAAGATTGTTAACGCTATTCAGATCAACAAAGCTCTTGACACAATTGAACGTCTCGAAATCTTTTTCGAAAGACTTACGAACGTTTATATGAGCAAGAAGTTTACGATGCCAATCGTCGTGGGCATAGACTCTATTTCAAACCTATCTACTATCCATGAAATCAAACTCATTGAAGAAGGTAAGAATGACAAGAGAGATATGTTCAAAGCCGGTTTGGTCAAACGTTTATTCAGAACTCTCACGAGAAAACAACGCGCTTGTAATCTCACTATCATTACGACGAATCACCTTATCGCTAACATTGGCGTTATGTATGGTCCGACGAAAACAACTGGTAGCGGATCTGGTGTTCCTTACATGGCTGACATTCGTATGGAACTTCTTTCACCTCGCAAAATCGAGAATGAAAAAGTTGCAAATCATCCAATCGGTATCCGCGTAAGACCAAAAGTCACGAAGAACCGTATTGTCGGTGATGGAAGACGATGTGAAATCGATGTCATGTTCAGAGGCGGACCAGATAAGTACGCAGGATTGCTACAACTCCTAAACGAGTATGGTGCAATCGAACTCTACAACAAGAACAATGCTTTCGGTGAAAAATCTGAAATCAATAGCGACACACGAGTCCTATTCAAAGTAAATCAGGAAGTATACGACAAATGGGAAGATTTCCATGCGACGAAGTATTATTCTGGTGAAGACTTAAAGAAACTTGAAAAGAAAGGTCAAGAACCTGAGATTATTCCTTTGACTCTCGAATTCAAAGCGAAGAAGCTCAAAGAATTCTTTTCAGTTTTCGGAGAAAAGAACGCACTCGACATTTGGCAAGATAAGTACAATCAAATCTTGAAGGAAGCCGAGAAACCAGAGGATCTGATTGCAGACTCAACTGGTGAAGACGACGATGTCGTCTATGCTGAATCGATTCTCAAGGAAATTGAGAAGAAAGAAGAGTAGAAAAAGAGAGGAGCTTACGCTCCTCTTTTTATATAATGACTATGGATAACTCAATGCCAAAGAGTAGTAAAATGCTCAATGAAAAAACTCAAACTATCTTAAATAAAAAATACGGATATTTACAAGTATGCGATTTCAAGTATTTTCATTTGACAGTCTCATGGAAAAATCCATTCGGATTTGGCGGCCATCTTGGGTTGGGTAAATCAGTACTTATAATGCTTCATGCATTTACTCTCGATATCGATATCGTTTTCGGATTCAGAGGAGACGAACGTACTGTATGGAAGAAATAGTCAAAAGCTTTCTTAAAGATGAGAACGCCCCAAAAGTTGGGGAACCGGCATGGTATTTCACTGAAAACGAAATGGGCGAAACTCCGATGTGTATGCTTTCAACAATGCGCGGATGCGTAGTTGAGTTGCATTCATTAGATGGACACTTTCTTGCAAAGGTCTCGAAATACTATCTTCGTAATAGCGATCATGATAAATTATTCTCTGTTAAAAAAGTTTGGAAGACTCGTGAAGAGGCTTTAGCAGATATTGGCGGTCATGTCTTAGGCGTTATGACAGAAATTAAAGAACGTCCAACTACAAACGCAGAGCCAAATACGGCGGCATAATGATTCGACTGTACGTCGCAAATACTCACAGTAAAATCGATTACAAAGATGCTTCGGATGAAGAAGCTCTTCGTTCTGAAGAAATTCTTTTAGAGAAATTCTCTGCTAAAGACGATTCGCTTAAACGCGACCCAATGGTTCTCAAAGGATACAAATCAGACATCGTTTGTTTTTACAACCAGAAATTACAACTCATACCATCTGGACTTATTCCATATCTTCAAATTTACTACGACAAAGCCGGAATAAAATATGAAACAGTAGACATGAGAAAATATCCTGTCTACGATAAAGACTTTATCAATCAAGACAATGTCAAGATAGGTTATAAAGAAGCTCGTCCATATCAGATCGAAGCTACAAAAGCAATCCTCAAATACCGCGGCGGCATTATCAAATCTGCGACTGGAACTGGGAAGTCGATGATCATCGCTCTCATCCTCAGAGCGTATCACAAATCAAACATATTGGTGATGTTCGATCAAAAAGACTTGATCGACCAAACATACCATAACTTAATAAATGAATACGGCTTTGACGAATCAGAGGTTGGCATCATTCAAGGTCCTAACTTCCAGGACGACAGACGAATTACTTTGCTTTCAATTGCTTCATACGAGAAAGCGCAACACATATTTCCAAAGATACGAGTCATCATGACTGATGAAACTCACACGACAGGACGAGCGCCTACAGCTGAGAAAATTATATTCTCATGTCAAAACTGTTCTGTCAAGATCGGATTAACGGCTACAACTGAGATTGATAATCCAGCAGAAAAGATGAGACTGTTTGCAAATATCGGTCCAATCGTTTTTGATGCGAGTATCAAAGATAAGATCGAAGAAGGTTACTTAGCTAAGATCACAATTAACTTATATGAATTTAACACTAGTTCCCATATTCCAATTAAAGGTTCATGGGGAGACATCTACGACAGACGTTACCTCTCAGATCAAATTTGGAAAGACGCTTTGGAAGGACTTGGCTTCCGCGTATGCAAAGTCAAACGAAAAACAGTTGCCGCGAGATTTATCGATAACGTATTCACTCGTGACGATGCAATCGCCGGGCATTATACCATCGACGAAGATATTGCATACCGAGAAATAGACGAGTCGCTCATCACACCTATTGCCGAATCACTCGGATACAAGATGTCTCGTGAGAAAGGTAAACCAGTCTACAGAAAATTCGTAGAGTATGGTGATGAAAGTACTCATTACGTCTATAACGATGAACGCAATGATTTTATTGCTAAGTTAGCGATGGCTTTAGAACGCTGTCTCATTCTCTATGAAAAGAGAGAACATGGTCAGCAACTTCTTAAGAGAATTCCTCATGCACTTGTTGTCGATGGATTCTCTGATCAAGACGCAAGAAATTCTGCGAAGAAATATCTTGCTGAAAATAAGAAAGCAATTGTATTAGCATCAGGAATCTTCAATAAAGGTGTTGACATTCCTGCTCTCGAGAATTATATTAATGCGAGTGGCGGAAGAAGTACGGTTCAGGTAATTCAGAAACTCGGTAGAACAACTCGATTGAATGAATCTACCGGAAAAAAAGAGGCTCAAGTACATGACCTCTATGACATATTTAGCCCTATTAGTTTAAGTCAAAGCCGTAAGCGTCAGAAGATTTATGAAGACTTAGAACTTCCAATCGTGTTTCACGATTACGAAGAAGCGTAATTATTTCTTAACGACTAACTTTCCAGCATCATTGATCTGGAATTCAACTTCTTGTTTTGATACAGGAAGTTTTTCAAGAGCATCGAGAACCGATGAATCAATTTTCATTTGTTCTTTTCTAGCGATCGCATCGATATTCTTTTTGATGATTGCCATGTGGCCTTTAGCTTTTAGAAGTTCAGTGATTTGTTCTTTAGATTTGATCATAACTGAATCGAGCAATTGTCCGCTTGCATCAAGCAATTTAACTGTAACTCCACCAGAATTTTGAGGATCAAGATCCACAAGACCTTTAGTTTCGAGTTCCTGGAGAGCAATCTGAGCGCTCTCGAGATAGTTGACGACGGTTTCTTTCATATAATATATTATGGAAAAGGATAAGGAAAAGTCATATATCGACAGCAAAATTCCTGTTACGATTGACGATGAGACAAGAAGAAAACAAGATTGTATGTCTAGAATTTATCCTATGTATCTGTGGAAGAAGTCAATTGACTCCACTCAACAGAGTCAAGAGTTGGAACATCAATCACTTGTGAATAGTCGAGGTGTCGTCCCGAAAAGGTAATTCTGTATCTCGTTCCCGAAACTGCCGTCGCATAAACAGAAAGACTCCATGAACCAGAACCATCTGTTCTTATCTTAGACATTTTTTCAGTTAGAAGAGTATTGGCAGTTGTTATTACTCCTTGAGTAACTGGTTCAATCATTACCGTCGCACCTTTAACCGGTGTTCCGTCAGAATTTCTTATGAATCCGTATATCGTACATTTACCTTCAACGAATGGAAGTTCACTTGAGTATTCTTGAATGTAGAATGAATTAATGTACTTCTGAATTCCGAGTCCATTTTCAGGAATTAAATAGACTACATCATAGTAAGTTGCTGAGTTTGAAATTGGAGATACTGGATATTGATATAGACCAGTAGATGGATTAGCAACTGCGCCAGCGGCAATAGTTTCAATCGCATTCGTATCGGCGACCGCATTTTCATAAGACGTATAAATCTTTACTTCAACAATCTGATGAGCATTGAATGGTACGTTATTTTTCTTGAATTGAAATGAGAGCGTATTAATCTCATCCTTAAGTGCATTATATCTTGTTGCGACTGCGGCCATTATACACCAGCTCCTGTAAATCTGTCGAGAAGAGAATCAAGTGTTTGTCTGATTGAAAATGTTGCACTCTTAATTGCTTTATCTTTGAAATTTACTGATGGAATAGTTACTGAAAATAAGTATTCTCCTTCAATGTCAGGAACATAATCGTATTTGTATATACCTTTTTCGTTAATGCCAGGAAGTTCAATCATTAAGAATGGGCCAATTGTTAATCCACTTGGTTTGACAATTCTCAAGTATACATCAGAAAGTCCTGTTTGTCTTTCTTGTGCGCTGTAAAAAACTGGATAATTTTCATTAACGAAATAAGTTGACATTATCCAATATAACCGCCCGTTGATCCACCGGCTGTAATAGCTTCATAGTTTCTCTCAAGGCGACCAAAAATAGTTGGGTCGGAAGAAACATCTGAACTTGTACCAACTTTAGTGTTGATCGTGTTAGATGTAGTCTGAATGTTGTCGATAAGAGTTTTCAGAGCAGAAAGCCCAAAAGTTCCGTTTGTTAAATATCCTTCTACTTGATCTACATAACCTTCAATCGCATCGAATCGAACTTCTACATCGCCGCCATTATTGAAACGCGCGGAAAATGTATCGATAAGAGTTTTAAGAGCAGACAATCCATAAGTTACGTTTGACACTATCGCTTGCGTAGAACTTGTGTCAGAAGCAATAGTAGAAAGATCAGGAAGATCATCCATGACTGTCGCCGATCTGTCAACATTTCTTGTGACGGAAAAAACAGCATAGTTGAAATCGAAATTTAATGCTTCGAGAGCATGAGAACTGGAAACTTGATACACGAATGAGTATCGTCCGGTTGATTCTTTTTTAAGATAGCGTTGTCCTGAAACATAAGCGGCTTGTGCTGGACCGACAATGCTCGCCGTCTGAATGTTTATATCTCTTGAAGTTCCTGCTTCGTTAGTTACAAGAACAGCAATATCATCAGAGTCAGCATTGACAGAAGCTCCGGCAGAGTTGTATACATTTACATAAATTTTGAAATTTGTTGTTCCAGATTCAGGTTGTTCGAGAATAGTTGGTAATGATACAGCTGTAAGAGTGCTGTTTTGAATTCCTGAAATAGAAGCTTGAATTGTGTTGACGAGATAGTCTTTGATTTGTTTAAGAGAATCGGTTCCCGTTGCGAAACCAGATCCTTGAATATCCGTGAGTTTTGTTGCGTTTGCGTCAACAACTCCTTTGATTGCAACAAGTCCGCTCGATCCCTCTACAAGAGATTTGATCGATGTGACATCCCCGCCGACAGATTCAATATCGTACGAAGTAGACTTCATACTCGCGGCAGCTACTTTTGAAGCATTCTCGTAGACTAGAACCTTAAATTCTCCTGTCGTAGCAGGAGTAAATGTAGTTCCATAAAGTCCTGTAGATCCAATTTCTGGCATAGATCCACCAGTTACAACTAATGAATCGGAACCATTTCGAACATCAATCGTTACAGTTTTTCCAGATTGGAAGTTTTTCGCAGCGTAGAGAACGTATACAGAATTTCCTGATTTTGAGAGATTTAGCATGTAATATATTTAACCAAAAGCATTAGAAGACGTTACACAAAAAGTATTAGAGTCGTTAAATTATTCTACCATCATCATCTTCATATTCATCTTTCGCGATCGTTCCGCTTTGGTATCTATCGGAATTTCCTAATGTTGTAGTTCCATCTACCGTAACAACGTAGTCTTCTCCTAAATCATTGTTAAATGTATATTTATACCACCCGCCAGCAATTTCCGTCATTGCTTGAGAATTGATTATAATCGCGGAATCAGATACTCTTCTTATTGTAATAAGAGGAATCAACGAAGTTTTAGGAATTCCTTTATCTGTGAAAAAACTTTTTATAATCATTAGTTTCCTGAAAGTTTTGTTTTGTATTCTTTGACAATTTTAATAAACATCTTCATGAGTGAACGTACGTCTTCAATTGCTGTGTGCGCTTCTTTGTTTTCAATACCAAGAGCCTTAATGATCGATCCTTGTACATTGTCTTCACGAGTCTTTTCATTTCCATCTTTATCGACCTTAGTTTTTGTAGGAAGAATATCTTTAAGAAGCTCACGGACTTTAGTTGTCTTGCGAGTGTCTACGATAACAGTCGATTTATTTTTGAGATAAGTTACGAGATCAAGGATTTTGAATCTCTTAGAGAGAGCCATGATAATTGACATGTCGTAAGGAGCGTTGTGCGCGAGCATAATTGCGCCTTCATGTTTTCTCATGAATCTATGAAAGTCTTTCATTACGTCGTATGGTTTACGTGCAACGTTTTTCTTATCATCATTCCAGTGAATAAGTCTCATGACTTTATCAGAAGCCATTGATTCATCGAATGCAACATATTGATGGAATTCATCGATGACTGTTCCATTGATATCGAATACGATCGCGGCAAGTTCCGCTAATTGTAATTTCGCATGAGGTGAGTGAAAATGTGCTGTTAATTGATGAGCCGCTTTTTTATCAGTATGAAACTTCTGAGCGTAGAAATCATCAAGTTCTTTTTTAATAGGTTCAGATAGTTTGAGACGAAGAGAACGGTATTTCCCCTGGTAGTAGTGTAGTCCAGTTGTTTCGCTGTCGAATGCAAGGAATTTTAGGTTCTCTAAATCTCCACGACTAGCGATCTGATCTATACGTTTTTCTGTTGCTTCGTTAAGTATTTTCTTTATCATTTTTTCCTTTAATCTCTTCGATCTCTTTCATTTGATCGCTCGTCCACCCGATAACCTTGATAAGGTTTCTTATGAATATACCATAATCGATCTTAGTTATCGATTCGAGTTTTCCTATCATGTCTTTATAAACCGGTTCTGCTCTCTTCTTGTCTTCGTCAGCAATTTTCAAGTATTCTCTTTGAATTGCTTTGATGAATCCTTGTTTCGCATCATCAAACATTTTCTTGAAGTTCTTCTTGTTGTTGCTTAGGAAGTTATGGTAGAAGAATAGTTCTTGATAATATCGATGGAGCTTTTTGTTTTCTAGAGCCGGTTGATCTTCATCGATTCCATCTTTTGTGTACTTAGCATAACGCACATCACGTAGTTTTTTAGGAATCTTTCCAGGAGAATCATGCAGATGTTTATATTTAGTTGATCCATGAGGAACATAGGATTTCGTGAAGTCATCCGCACTAAAATCAATTCCATATCCCGACATTTTCTTTAGATTGACAATTTTATTTCCGCCATGAAAATCTTCAGAGCCGATAAGCATGAATGGAATCATAAACTTTGAATTTAAGAAATCATTCATAGCACTTCTTTTCTTTTTATCAGGAACCATGTGAGCCGTAGTTGCGTTCGTAAATGATGATGAAGTAAACTCAACTATGAATTGATTGAATCGTTTATTGTAGTTGACATCGTATTCGTAGTGCTTAGGAATAGGAATGATTGTTTTTCCGGCGCCTTTATTTATGTAGGCAAACAATTCATGGATGATATAATTGCGATAGATATTCCAATAAGCGTTTTCAGTCTTACGAAAAAATTTTGATCCTTTCTCGTTTGTGCCTACATAAGTCTTCGCATAACTTCCTTGATCGTCGGGATCAAGTTCTTTATACTCTGGCTTCTTAAAATCTTCAAGAAACGTCTTAATCATTAGATGTCTTTAAGAGCCTCTTTCGCAATGTTATAACCCTCTTCAATCTTTTCATTATATAGTTCTGGGTACCATTCAAGCGAAGAAGGAAATGGAGGTTTTGGTGGAGCAAGTATTTTGAATTTAGGCCCCCAGTGTTTACTCATACCTACTCGAAGATCATTGAGCCAAATTTCATTGAACATTGTATCTTGTACTCGAAGACCAAAACCCAAAAGAGTCTTTCCGATATTCGGTGAAACTTCTTCTTGAATAGGATTCGTAAGACCAATGATATAGTAGTCAGCATCAGGGCATTGCACAACAGCTTCTTTAGCTGGAATTGGTTCCATTAATCCACCATCCCAGTAGTATTCATTCTCGTGCAATAGTGGTTCGAATGCTGTAGGGAAAGCGGCTGATGCGTATATGAATTTCTTTATGATGTCTCTGTTTTCTTCGATTGATTTGACATATCGAAGCTTATTCTTTGTGATGTTCGTTGAGCATGATATGAATTTTTGTTTGCTCGCTATGATCCTATCCAGATCTACGAACTCATCGATTTTCTTTCTTAATGGGGCGGCAGAATAGAGAGACTTCTTGAATACGCCTTGAAGATATGATAATGGAAAGTGATGACGATAGATGTCTTTGTGATTCTTTATTGATTGCCAAATTTTTAGGAGATCGTCGTATTTACCTTGAGCGTACATCGCTCCTTGTAATGCGCCAGTAGAAGTGCCAGTTATAACTTCAAATTCGATTCCACGTTCTTGGAAGTATTTACAATATCCTACTTGGACGATTCCATTAGATCCTCCACCAGAGAGGATGAGAGCAACTTTCATATTATTATTTTTCGAATTTTTTAGTATTCGTATTCATAATCGCAAATTACATTTGGTCTTCCAGAGCCATGATATGCAACGCGAATGTAAAGTCCGGCCGGAACTTTTCTTTTGCTTGAAAGAAAATCATATTTTGGAGGATTTATAAAATGTTCTTGTTTTCCTCCATGTAAGATTTTTTTACGAATTACATATCCAACAGTAACATTTTCTCCATGTCCAAGAACATTGTCTATATCAACAACCGATACCTCTATAAAATCTCCACGAACAGCAGATTCATCTACGCAAATCATTCCTTTATATAAAAACGCTTCTACGTCAGTTGTTTCATCGTTTGCTTTAATTTTGAAATCAAATGTATGGCCATCATTTTCTACAACAAATGTCTGTGAATAATAAACATATTTTTTTTCTCCGGCTTTTGACATCCAGTTCGCTTCAAAATCCGCTTGATCACTTTCTGGATCAGCTTCTTCTTTAATCGTAATTACACAATAATAACTTATATCAGCGCTACGTGAAACAATAATTGTTCTAGTTGCGATTCCATTTGAATCAAAATTCGTATCTTCATAATTGAAGTATAAATTGTTATATGCTATTATGTCAATAATTTCTGAATACTTTTTCTTAATTTCCATGTTAAAATAATTCTCTCCACGTTATTGCACCGGCAACTGATGCTGCCGTTCCTGAAAAAGAGTTTGCACATAAAGTTAAAATATCTGCAGTCCCTACAAAATTTGAAACAATTCTAAGAGGATTATTTTTATTTTGAATTGCTGCGTTTCTGTTTTGTGATGATGTAATATCAGAAAGTATTGTAACTCCTCCTGATATTGCTGTAGCGGAAACATCTTTTTGTATTATACTGCTAGCGTAATTAGAGAATGACGCACCTGTCAGTGTTCCGTTTAGAACTAAATCAATTCCTATAGAGTCATTTGTGTCGCACATAATGCTAATCGATTCTGGAATTATGACGCATCTGTTGAAATTAGGTTTTAGCCTTATTGATAAAATTGGAGTTAGAGTAGTTACGGTTGACGATATGTTAACAAGAGCAGAATTTCTTTTGAAACTTTTTACAACCCCTCTAACATCATAACCGCTTTCAGAAATTACTGTTCCGCATACTTGATAAAGCGATGTTGACGATGCTGCTGTTCCAGTATTTGTAATTTCATATCTCAATGGGAGATTTGGTGTACGTAAATGCGGAGTAGATTGTAAGTTTGAGTACTCAAAACTATGCACGTAATAAATCGATTCGTCTAAAATAAATCCAATTCTTATTTTTCCAGACCCCAACCAAGCAAAATCTATGATCATAAGTTGCATTTTAGTAAAATCTAAATTTATTCCACTGGCTCCGGAACCGTCAAATGCATCATTTACGCCATTATAAGTCCAAGCGCTTCTTGAGACTACTGTATTAACTATAGATCCGCTTATATCGCTTCTTAAGACAATTTGATACTGAGTTCCTGCCATTTCAAGATAAATCCCGTTATTAGAGTCGAAGTAGCCCATTTTAGAAGAAACATTAGTTTTCAAAGCGCCTATGACACCAGTCATTAAAATTAAGTGTCCCTTTCCAGGCTGATAATTAAAATACTCTTTCGTTTGTCGAATAGCAGTTGCTCCATTCGCAGTTCCATTTGTCTGCAGAACTATAGATGCTTGATTAATTCCGAGTCCACCATTTCCAACTGTGTCTCCACTGTGAGCAACTCTTCCTGTTCCTGAAACACTTTCATCCCAGAATAGAGTTTGTTCTGATGTTATTAAATCGCCTGAATCAAAATATGGAAATTTAGAATCAAAAATTGTTTCTGGATTTGATGTTCTTAATCTCGCGAAAGAATCGTACGAAGCATGTGGATGTTTTGTTATAATCGGGTTTGTCTGAGTACCTAATGGGTTTCCATTAGTATCATAAAGAGTCGAATCAACTTCGCCTACTACCAACATTATGTTAAGACCTCATCAATAGAAGAAATTCTTCCGCTTGTTCTAGTTATCGTCGACGTAAGAGTGCTCTTAAGAACTCCAGAAGAATCATATTGTTTAGCAACAACACTAGAAATTTTACCACTCGTTCTAGTTAAATTATATTCTCTTATTTTTTTCAATTTTGCGACCGTTTCCCAAATTATAAAATCAGTAATTTTACCAGATGATCTAGTTATTTCTGTGTAATTTGTTTCTGCTATATTATGAATCAGAACATCGAGCAATTCATGTTCTTGTTCAGATATTCCATTTGACGATCTTATTGTTAGCATTATGTTCTATTTTAATTTTATGAGAATACGAATCTGAATTGTTGTTTTTTGATATTAAGAGAGTTATGACGAATTGCAATATATTCAAAATTTGTAGGGCTATATATTGTTGTTGCAGTAATTGCAGATCCAAATCCAGAATTTGTTTCCGCATGACCTATTCCAAAAATATCTTCTTCTAATGGACCAACACCCCAAGCATTTAATGCAGCATCTCTGATTTCAGAAGCTTTCGATATAGTTATTTGTGTTTCTGTAATTCCGACTCCTGGCGTAGCATATTGTAAAAGAATAATTAACTGAAACATATATCCACTGCGAATAATTTTATATTCTCCTATTTCTAATGCTCCAGACGGCGGAGTGGTTCCTGTAAAACTCAGATCTGATAATAATATAGACCCTGTTAGCTGTTGAGCTGTTACCGGAACAAAATCATTCCATGTAGTCCCATCATCTGAGTATTGAAGTTTACTTGAGCTTTGTTTGAATCTGAAACCAGGGTCGTTTGGACCTGCAGAAATTGCAAATTGAAGATACTTATCTCCCGCTGCGTTGTCACCAATTCTCCATGTGTTTGCTCTAGTTTGAAGAGCAAGATTTTCGATTGCTGCTTGAACATCTGTTGCATTCAAGTAACTATTCGTATCTGTGAAAACAATTTGATCGGCGTTAAGTGAGATATTAGCTTCATTAAGAGTGAATAGTACACGGTCTGTGTCGATTGCGATTGTAAGTTTGCTATCAAAAGAATCAAGCTTTCGCAGATTAAATGTCGAGCCCGTTTTATCTCTATATACGCTTACACCTGTCGCACCAACATCTGCAATGAGGTTGTTCTGAGCGCTAGCTTCAATGCCATTGAGTTTGTTTCTTTCAATAGTTGTAATGATCGCGCCAGATCCGGCATTTGAAATCGCGTCAAGAACACCTAAATTCGAGTGAGTATGAAGCCCAGATTGTGCGAATCCGCTAGCTTGAAGATTACCTTCTGAGTCTAATGATGCAACTTGGTTAGTAAATCCAGCACCAACTTTATCAGCTTTATCTTGAATCGTAGACATATCTACGAGATAATTTGTAAGATCGTTTGCAAAGTTTGATGAGCCAGTAAAATCTGTTAGAACGGTGTATGTTTTTACATACTCAACATCATTGATGTCAGTAAAAAGTTTTGCGATTGTTTCGCCGGCATAATAAAGAACACCAACTTTATGATTACGTATAAGCCCAATGTCTTTTGAGATATGTTGTCTTTGAACGCTCTCAACTTCGTATTGTTCTTTGTTTATAGATGTCTTATTTCTTGTTCCCATTTTATCCCATTAATTTTCTTACACGAACTGATTGCGTTGAGCCCGTTTGGTTATCGAGCTGAATCTTCCAGTCAACACCAACTCCAGGATCTACGTCGACGTTATTGAGATTAATCTTCCCATTATCCGCTACGTTTGTAAAATTGAATATAGAAGTTCCTATGAGAGAAGTGAGAGCGGTATATTGAGTTGTGTTCGAAATAGTTACTATGACACAGTCTGCCGGATCAGTGAGACTTTGAATAATGAACATGCCGTCACCGATGATATTCTGTACACCATCATCAAGAAGAGTATATTCATAGATAATGTTTCTTGCGACCATTGCGCTGACAGCGTCTTGAACGTTTTCATGAGGAGTTCCAGATCCATCATCTAAGAAAGGATCTAATGGAACAGTGACAGCGTTAAGTGTGAATGGAACAAATTGATCATTGCCGAGATCATATTTAAGAAGATCGAGATCGAGAATCCCTGTAAGATCGATGTTCGCAAGATCTTGGAGATTCTTTGTTGCGAAGCGGGTGTCAAAACGAGCATTAGTCCAATAAAGATTTGTAGAACCTTCTCCTAATTGGTCGGTGTTCTTCCCATTGAAATACTTGTTTATCACACCTTCCGATAAGTTGTCAGTAGTTTTTCCGCTGAAGTATTTATTCGTTGGGCCTTCTGGTAGTTGGTCTGTGCTATTGAAAGTAATGTCTCCACCACCACCATTAAAACTACGTACGAATGGCGAAGATACGACTCCGTTTCCACTAGGATTTAGTATAAGTGCTTGTCCGATTGTGAGTCCAAGAGGAACTCCATCGATATTCAGAAATTTTACTTTTTCAAAGCTTACGGTTGGCGTTGGAGTGTGAGTATAAACTAACGCTTTTCCTGTATCGCCAGAAGATAATCCAAGATTGCCGAAGATATTAGTGAGATCGATTGTCCCTTCTTTAATCTGTTTGCCATGAAGTTTTGTTGGTTCGTTAGCCATTAATGTATATTTTGAAGCGTTTAGGCTATCATTCCCTCTTTTCTAATAATGACATCACACTGATCGTCTGTTTCATCTTCAAAAACTGCGCCGTCAGTTCTAAGTCTCAGAACGTCTTTCTTTTTGAATTTAAGCGTTTTCGTTCTGCATGTGTATTTCTCTGATGCACCAAGAACATTACAGTTCATTGTGAAATTTATATCACCTAATTTAGCTTCCTCTACTTTTCCGGAATAGAAAACTTTATCGTCTTGAATTTTGATGCAGATACAATAAACCTGATCTTTTGTAATGCATAATGCTCTGTTGATTTTTGTAAGAATTTCTAATGGATCTTCAGATACAGATGCATTGAAAACTGTCATAGAAATGATCGCTGCTAGCGAGTCATTAATTCCATGACCCACAGCATCTCCAAAAATCATGAGAAATCCATTATCGATTTTTCTTATAGCACAAAAATCTGCGCCGATTGTCTTTTCTGGGAAATTAGTTCTTTTAGAAATTACATATCCATTGACAGTTGTTTCTCCATCTGGGAGAACAAAACTATGATATGCTTTTGTGATTATGCCTTTTAGGACTTGATGGCTTCGATAGTCATTTGATCGTCTTGTATTAAATAGCTGATTTTCCAACCCATTCTTAATATACTTGACAACCCCCTTCCCGCGTGCGAAGAGTGACTTTTTCTTGTTTTTCCAGTGCATTCTTTTTGTTTCGCAAGAGTGAGTCCATGAATAAACTTTTCACTTTTATCATAGCATTCTTGTTTATCTTTATATTTCACCACGTTAACCACTTTGTTAGAACTAATGGTGATAGCACCGGAATTGTTTTCTTCGAGCATATTCTGAGCTAATTCAGAACAGACATGATGAAATTCAAAATTCATCTGCAGATTGATGTCAGAAAGCATGTTTACGAGATCATATTTTGATTCGATTCTGAATTTTTTCTCTGGATATGTGACAAGAGATATTTGAAAAAACGGTTCAGGATTTACATACTGAATTCGAGGCGATGAGGCGATTGCTGGCATTAAATTTCTTCCAACTTAACGTTTTTATATTGAGATAGGTTTGTTTCGAGGAAGTTCTTTTGTTCTTCAGCACAATAGATAGTAAACGTTCTGTTTTGTTCTGCGAATGTCGACAACTTCTTTTCAATACTTGCTAAGACTTTAGATGGAACAGAACTTTTAACGAATTCTAAACTATCAATTTCATCGCTCATGAGAAGCGCTTGAAATAGTTCGTATGCTTGATAGTGATCGCCAGAATTCCATGTCATTCCACCGAATTTCATCTTAGCGCCTTTATGTGTGTGAAACCAACAGAAATCTTCGCCAGTTTTTTGAATGTAATCTGGCTTAAGGTAGTATTTACTTTCTTCTATATTTTTGAGGGCGTTTTGTCTGTCTTCTTTTGATGGTACGACGATTTTGCCAAAGAGATTGATTCCTCTTTTGTATACAACGAAAACGATTAGTCCAAGAACTAAGAACGTTCCAAATACTGTGATTGCTGTAGTAAGAGGACTAGAACCAAAAAGCTCTACGATCTCATGTCCTACGGTAGTGCATTTTTGATCCATATCTTATTTTTCTTTTCCTTCGAATACTTTTCGCATTGCTTCAACAGTTTCGTCAATCATCGTGTTTTCGTCTTGATAGTTTCCTAAATGACCGAATGTAAGATGACAAATGATCGAGCTGAATTCTTTACCTTCACACAGAGTTACAAGATTAGATGGTTCTAATTCAAGTTCGGGAGCTAAATGAAATGGTTTCTTATGATGTACTTCAACCTTCTTTAGAGAACCACAGATCGC